>TARA_R110000796_G_scaffold102044_12_pt1 | contig 12616 bp, 8 predicted proteins | sample TARA_R110000796 | Tara Oceans TARA_R110000796 (sample SAMEA4397815) | marine metagenome | biome: Polar Biome; feature: [SRF] surface water layer (ENVO:00010504); material: water (ENVO:00002006), including particulate matter (ENVO:01000060) such as... | depth 5 m | reverse complement strand
ATGCTGCGGGCATGGATGCTGGACAGTATGCCTCCGTCAACGTCTTACCATCAACGCTTTGGCCGCTGGGTCAGCGAACCATCTTGGCCGTCATCCAATATTGGTACACTTGCCTTCAAGCTTGATAAATATCGATTGGTAGATGAATTTGCAGAAGTTGCGGAGGAAGAGCTGTGCTTGCAGTCGCCATTAAGTAACGGTCTGTTTGCGGGTAAATGGTGTTCATATAGCACAACACCAGATCTTCCCCATGATCAGCGTGAAGAAGAAGGCGGCGCGTTAGTTTTCACAAGTGAAGCTCTGGACACCTCGCTTGAGATCATGGGCGCGGTGGTAATCGAGCTAGAAATATCGGCCAGTAAGCCAATGGCAATGGTCGCTGTGCGTCTATCGGATGTGCATCCAGACAACAAAAGCTCGAGAGTAACATACGGCCTGCTGAATCTGACCCATAGAGATAGCCATGAAAATCCGACTCCACTGCAACCAAATAAGCGCTATTGGGTAAAGCTTCAGCTTAACGGTATCGCGCAGACCTTCCCTAAGGGCCACCGGATCCGAATTGCAATTTCTTCCTCTTATTTTCCGCTAGCTTGGCCTCCAGCAGAGTCGACACAACTCAAGATTTACACTGGTTGCAGTCGGGTGATATTGCCGAGTCGAATCCCACGTGAAGAAACGATAACTTTCCTTGATCCTGAGGCTTCCGTAAGTGGTGCCAAGCAGCAACTTATAGAAGGACATCATAACTGGCGAGTAATCCGCGAACTGGACAAGGATTTGTCTACTTTAGAAGTAATTAACGACAACGGTACTTACCTCCTCGAAGATATCGACTTGATTGTGAATCGCGAAGCGAATGAGTGGTATTCCTACCAGCGTGATGACTTTCAATCAGCACAGGGTAAAACTCTCTGGCGATGGGGATTTAAGCGAGGTGACTGGGCTGTAGAGACCGTCACTCGAACCTTACTGCACTGCGATGAGTTTTATTTTTATCTGGATGCAGAGCTAGACGCTTATGAAGGAGACAAGCGCGTTTATTCGCAAAACTGGAACCTTCGTATTAATCGTAACTTGGTTTGATATTGAAGTGGGTATTTAGGCCGGTATTCTGTATAGCCTCAATAGATCCTCGTATTATCCACACGTTGCCACTAAACACTACCCATAACGATGTGCTTTCACTGCTATGTGGCCAGATCTTGTGTGTATACAGATGCAGTTGAACGAATCATTCATAAAACCAGCAAAACCAACCTGATACCTGATACGCCAAACTTTAACACTCATGGTTCACAGCAACAAAGCACAACAGTAGGGATCATCAGGTCAACTAAAATAAGAGGTTAAAACGTGTTAAAAAATTACAATCTGCATAACTCTTTTTAAGAAAATATGACAACTCTTCTAATCAACTTAACGCATTAAAAAAACACCACTATTTAGTTTACAGTTGTGTTAACTTTACAACCGATAAATAATCATTTGTTACAAATATCAATAATATTATGTAAATATTTTTGGTGAATTTGTGTAACTTGTTGGGCGATACGATTCATAAACAATAATTATAAAACAAGATTCGCATCTAACCATGCCGCTAGGCTGGTGAAAGCTATCGTTAGGGAAAGTGCACATGGAAGAAATATTACAAGGTATCAATATTCAGAAAGTCATTAAAATGTTCGATCTGGTGTCTGACGTTGTATTTTGGATTAAAGATGACTCAGGCAAAATCGTATTTTGCAATGATGCCTACGTTAAAAGTGTTGGTAAGCGTTCGCTTTCAGAAGTAATAGGTAAAGATGATACTGAGTTGTTCCCTGCTTATATCGCCAAAAACTTCATGCTCGATGACCAAAAAGTATTACAAGGTGATGTCATTATTAATCGTTTAGAAATGAACCTAGGTTATAGCTGTTCACCAAAATGGGTATTAACATCCAAGCGGCCATTACGTAATGAAGAAGGTGGCATCATCGGCACATATGGAGTCGCACGAAATATTCAAGAAACGGTCAAGAGCTTGTCTGGCATTGATATCCTAAAAAAGCCTATTGATTTTATCAACAGTCATTACGCCCAAGACATTAGTATTAAAGAACTTGCAGAAGTATCTCATTTGTCAGTGAGCGCATTAGAAAGGCGATTTAAAAAATATTTACAAAAAACTCCCAAACAGTTTATTCGCGAAATAAGGCTAGAGAAAGCTCGTAAAATGCTGATTGAATCTCAAGCCCAAATATCTGATATCGCCCAAAATTCTGGCTTCCCAAGCCACAGTTATTTTAGTCAACATTTTAAAAGTATGTTCGGTGAATTACCTGCTCAATATCGCCAAAAAATGAGAAATGAAATATCAAACAATCGCTAAAAAAAACACTACACCATCTCTAAATTGATAATAGTTCAACATATTAATATGTCTCCCATCATCTTACCTTCAATCTAAAATTAAAAAATAAACATAAGAATCATAAAGATAAATACAACCCACCACTATCCCTCTAACCGCCGTTAATTTTGTTAACTTTTTTATAACGCTCATTTCCTTGCATTAGTCACCGATTTTAGGATAGCCAAAAAATGCACAATAAATAGATAATTACTTCGACGTCATAAAAAGCAACTAGGTCTAATTAAAATAATTAAAGGAACTTACTATGCGAAATAGAAGGGAAAAACAAAATAAAGCACCTTCTTTATTGTTTAAAACGTCGTTAGTTAGCTGTGCCATTTGGGGGGCACTAGCTAATCCTGTTTACGCTGATACAACGGATGAAGATATTGAAGTAATACAAGTAAGGGGGATTTATTCGAGTACGGCCAAAAACTTACTACTGAAGCGCGCGTCGAACTCAGTAGTCGATGCTATTACAGCGGAAGATGTAGGTAAATTTCCAGATAAAAACGTAGCGGATTCTCTACAACGAGTCTCAGGTGTAATGATCGACCGAGATGGTGGTGAAGGTAATCGAGTGAGTATTCGAGGCACCTCACCAGATTGGACACTCACACAGCTTAACGGCAATTATATTGCATCATCTGATACAGGGGCACCAACACGTAGCTTTAACTATGCACTTTTACCCTCGAGCATGATCAGTAGCGTAGAAGTATTTAAAAGTGCAGAAGCAAGAATTGATGAAGGTGGTATTGGCGGCACTGTGATTTTACACACTCGTAAGCCACTTGAAATGGAAGCGAACTCGGGCGCATTAAGTGTTGAAGCCACATATGCCGACGTAACCGAAAAAACAGAACCACAAATTAATGCGTTGTATTCATGGAAAAACGATCAAGCCACTTTTGGTATTTTGGCTGGTTTTACACGTCAGGATAGAACAGTAACAACAATCAGAAATGATGCCTCACACTGGCGTTTCCATTCTGACACCGTTGAAGGCGCTGAGCGTCCTGCAATTGTCGACCAAGCAACAGGTGAAGTATATAACAATGTCTGGGCACCCCGAGCTATGGGTTTGAGCCAGTCAAATCAAGATCGTACTCGTGATGGTTATCAGCTAGCTCTGCAATGGACACCAACGCAGAACCTTGAACTAAATCTTAACTATTTTGGCTCTAAGCTTGGTTTTGACGAGTCAGGCCAAAGTATTACCTTCGCAGAATGGAACGATAATCATAATCCTTATTATGGTGTAGTTTTAGATGGCGATACCGTTGTAGCTTATGGTAATGGTGATAATGGTCTTCTAAACGACAATAATTGGGGCGACGCTGATGTGAACAATGGCGTTGCTGTACGTCGTGGTTTGCTATCACCTCAACTAACTGGTCGAGAAAGACAAGGTGAGTCGAAGTCAGATACTTATGATTTTGAAAGTATTTATCATGGCGATAATTATACCGCATCATTTAAAGTCGGCCGAACTGAAGCTAAAGGCGGTACTTCAAAAGAAACATTCGCAAATATTGATGCCCGCAATGGTTCAGTGAACAACTGGTTATGGTCAATTGAAAGCGGCAAACCAAACTACGATGTATCAACAGACTTAGCTACTGATAAGAAAGCTTACCAATATTATGATTGGTTTAGTTCTAATTCATCAGAAAATAAAGACACCGAAGATTACGGTCAAATCGACTTAGAATTTGAGCTAGATACTGGCATTTTTACCACTTTCTACGCTGGACTTAAGTACCGAGACCATGAGATTCAAGGTTTAAGAAATCAATTCCGCTGGGACGATGGTATTACCGATAATGGTGGCTATCGTGGTTATTTACCTGGCACAGAATGGTTCCACAACCCAGATTTTCATCCAGATCCTGAAACGCTGGTAAGCGACAATATAGTAGATAATAGTGCCGGTGGTACAGGGGCTATTAACTTTTTAGCCATGGATTTTGCAGCATTAAATGCCTACTTGGTTGATAACTTTACTGAAACTGTAGTGCCCACATTATCAGGCACCTATCGCCTTGAAGAGCAGATTTGGTCCGCTTATGCCCAATCTAATTTTGAATGGGAAAATCTGCGAGGTAATGTCGGGGTTCGTTATGTTAATACCGACTTAAGTACAGTGACTTACGACGATGTTATTGGCCAAGATGATGATGACCCAACTCCCAATACCCGCAGTAACGATAATGGTCAATGGCTACCAAGCTTTAATATTGCTTGGGATACAACCGCTGATGTGGTGGTACGGTTTGCGGCGGCCAGAACAATGGCAAGAGTCAGTTATGCTGACTTAACTCAAGCAGAGTCTTACGGACCCCCAGTAAACATTAACTCACCAGACTCATGGACTGGTCGTGGCTCAGGCACCGCTGCGAATACTGGTTTAGCACCAATGATTTCAGATCAATTTGATCTGGGGGTTGAATGGTACTACAACGAAGGTTCTGCATTGGGAGCAACCTTGTTTACCAAAGATATCTCGAATTTACCAATATCGAGTGTAGAAATTGTTGAACGTGAGCATGATTGTTGTAACGGCCCAATTGAAGTTGAAATGAACACCAAAGTGGGCGGAGGTAAAGCAAGTTCAGATGGTATTGAGGTTTTCTTCCAACACTCGTTTGAAAGTGGTTTTGGTCTATTAGGTAACTATACCTTTACCGATACCAGTACCAGTAGTGTCTCTACTGACGGTGTTGAAACTAAAGCTGAAATCCCAGGTACAGCGAAGCATCAATATAACTTATCTGCTTACTTTGAAAATGATGATTTGAGTGTGAGAGCATCGTACAACTGGAAAGATGATCGAGCCAATGGAGTGCACCAAGGATACAACTATTATACCAAAGCCTATGGTCAATTAGATGTAAATGCTGGTTACAATATTACCGAACAGCTTTCTGTTACCGCTGCGGTTGTGAATTTAACAGCTGAGATAGAGGAAGGTTATTGGAAGCAAAGTAATCGATTCACTTATAACTCATACAGTGGAAGACGTTTTTACTTAGGTATGAATTACTCTTTCTAAGGTTCTTACCCTACTGCATAGTCTTAGCCATATTATCGCTAAAGCTATGCAGTATTTTATAACAATAAAAATCAGCTGTTTTATTTTGGTAACAACAGACTGGATCGTTCAAACAAGGTTGCTATGAATATGAATACAAAAAGCTTATTAAAACCCCTTCTATTACTGCCTTTGTTGTGTGCACCACAGCTTGCATATTCGCAAGACAATCACCTAAGTGAGACAGAAAAACAAGCTGGGTGGTCATTACTGTTTAACGGTAAAGATATGTCTCAATGGCGCAGCTTTAAGCAGGACAGTGTTAATAAACAGTGGCAAGTTAAAGACGGTGCTATGGTATTAACTCAAAAAGGTGGCGGCGATCTAATCAGTAAGAAGTGCTACAAAAACTTTGATTTGATGCTCGAATGGAACGTATCATTAGCTGGCAATAGTGGTGTATTCGTGATGGCAGATGAAAGCGGAGATTATATATACTCCCATGCACCAGAAATACAAATAATTGATAACGAAAGACATTCTGACACTAAAATCGACTCCCATCTTTCTGGTTCAATATACGATCTAGTGACCTCACCAGCAGACGCCCACAAACCAGCAGGTCAGTGGAACCAAGTCCGAATCCAATTACTCAATAATCACCTCAACGTATGGCAAAACAATGTGCTTACAGCCGACATTCTTATTGATGGTGATAAGTGGAAACGGTTAGTTAAAAGAAGCAAATTTAAAGATTGGGAAAACTTCGCCACAAATGATGGCTGTCAAATCGGTCTGCAAGATCATGATGGTGATGTAGTTTCATTTAAAAATATAAAAATCAAATCATTGTAATCAATGTCAGTTATTTAATAGGAGTGTTTATTCATGAATGATTATGATGTTGTGGTTGTCGGTTCTGGTGCAGGTGGTGCTATGGCGGCTTATACACTAACCAAAGAAGGCAAGAAAGTGTTAATGCTAGAGGCTGGCAGAGATTATGATCCTAAAACCGAGTCTCCCATGTTTAAAACCAATGCAGAGGCCCCACTCATGGGGGCTGGCAATGTTGATAAAAACTTTGGTTTTTACGATGCCACTGTTGATGGTGGTTGGACTGTGCCAAACGAACCTTACACCACCGCAGAAGGCTCTGATTTTTTATGGTGGCGCGCCAGAATGTTAGGTGGCAGAACCAATCACTGGGGCCGCTATTCATTGCGATTTAGCGAACATGATTTTAAAGGCAAAAGCCGAGATGGCCTTGGTGCAGACTGGCCATTCGAATACAAAGATATTGCACCGTGGTACGATAAAACAGAAGAATTGGTCGGAGTGTGTGGCACTAATACAGGCCTTGCCGATATGCCAGACTCCGGGGAAGGTATTTTGCAGCCACCACCAGTACCGCGTATACCAGAATTGTTAATTCAAGCAGCAGCCAAGAAACACGGTATTCCAGTAGTCCCAATGCACCGCGCCGTATTAACCCGCCCTAAAGACGATCGTCAAGCGTGTTTTTATGCCACACCTTGTGGACACGGCTGTTCAATTGGTGCCGCATTCCAAACGACAACATCATTAATTCCATTGGCGAAGAAAACCGGTAAGTTAACCATCATTACGAATGCCATGGTCAAATCCGTTGATGTCGATGCAAAAGGTAATGTGAATGGCATAACCTACATTGATAAGAAAACCGTCAAATCGGTGAAAATTCCTGCCAGAGTGGTCATTCTTGCAGCCAGTGCTTGTGAGTCTGCTCGCATATTGTTGAACTCAAAAAGTCAGCACCATCCCAATGGATTAGCCAATTCAAGTGGTCAGATTGGACGTAACCTAATGGACTCTACTGGTGCAGGTTTAGGTGCACGGATCCCCGCACTAGAAGGTCGACCTATTTACAATGAAGATGGTCACACTGCAAATCATTTATTTACCCCTTGGTGGGGCCATGAAATGCAAGCGCGTGGTGAACTGGATTTCCCACGCGGTTATCACTTTGAGCTAGGTACTGGTTTTGGTCAGCCAGGTGCAGGGGTAAGTGGAGACATCCAAGGCTATGGTAAGTTTGCCAAAGATCAAGTCAAGAAAACCTACGGAAGTGGCGTTTACTTTGCCTTACGTGGTGAGATGTTACCAAATGAAAATTGCTATATGGAAATTGATGAAACCGTCAAAGATAAATGGGGTCTTCCTGTAGCAAAATTCCACTTTGAATGGTCAAAATATGAACTAAAACAAATTGAGCATGGCTTAAAAACAGCTAAGATGTTGTTAGAAACCATGGGGGCCAAATTTACTGAACCATTACCTAGCGCTGAAGAAGCGATTGCTAAAGGTGGAGAAATTATTCATGAGGTGGGAACGACTCGGATGGGCTCAGATCCAAAAGAGTCAGTAACCAATCAGTATGGTCAAACTTGGGACTGCCCTAACCTCTTTGTGATGGATGGTGGCGTATTTGCTTCTAATCCACATAAAAACTGCACATTGACCATTATGACCTTATCAATGCGAAATTCATCATGGTTAGCGACTCAATTAACTAAAGGGAATGTTTGATATGTCGAATGAAAATATGAAAAATCACTATCACTCAAATATGACCCGCCGTGACTCATTAAAACTATTTGGTACGTTATCAGCTATGTCCTTAGTGCCAATGATGACGGGCTGTAGTTTGACAAGTTCACCAACCAAAGGGCACTGGCCAAAATTAGATTTAGCCCCAATTACAGCAAAAGGTTACGGGAAAGATCCTAGCTTAATTATTCCACCGGAATCGCTTTGGCCGAAAACCTTAACATCAAATCAGTTAAATTTAGTGGCCATGCTATCTGACATTATTGTGCCTAAAGAAGGTAACTCACCATCGGCAACTCAGGTCAATGTGCCCGATGTAATTGATGAATGGGTGAGTGCTCCCTACGATAGGCAGCAACATGACAGGCTAACTATTTTATCAGCCTTAGTGTGGATTGATGATGAATCAACACTAAGATTTGGGCAAGAATTTGTCGCATTAACAGCCAAACAGCAATATGCCATCATTGACGATATTGCCTACCGTGCACCCAATTTACCCGAAGAGCATGTCCAAATATCGGAGGCGTTTTCCGTCTTTAGGGGCTTAGTTTTGGCGGCTTATTTTTGTAGCCCAGCAGGGATAAAGGATATTGGTTACATGGGAAATGTGCCCATTATGGGTGATTATCCAGGTCCGACTCCTGAAGCGATGCAACATTTAAATAAGATATTGGCCGAGTTAGGTTTAAAAGCCTAATGTTAGACTAAATAAAAAAGCAATGTTATTTAATGACATTGCTTTTTTTGCCACTCAAGACGAGTGTAGACAAGACAAAAATATTACCTTGCGACCCTAAAGGCCATAGCCAAGATGCCCCTCTTACCCCCGATGAAGCACCAAAAACATTCTTAACAATTGGGGTATCACACTCTTTGCCGAGCACATATTGTGACAAATGTTTAGGCAGTTCTTGATAAATTTTATCGATGTTCGATAATCCTCCACCAAGCACAATAATATCGGGATCGAGCGAGTTAATCACTTGGGCTAGCGCACGAGCTAAACGGTCAATAAACCGCTCAAAAGCAAAACAAGCAATAAAGTCATCTTGATTGATTAGCGCCACAATCTCTTGGCAATCGTTTGCTGTACCACCTAACGAAGAAAAGTCAGATAAAAAACCGGTACCGGAAATATAGCTTTCAATACAATGCTCTCTACCACAAAAACAGCTTCTATTATGAGTGTCATCTTCACCTAGCCATGGCAAAGGGTTATGACCCCACTCGCCTGAAATGCCATTTCGGCCAGCATGCACTAAACCGTTAAAGACTACACCGCCACCGCAACCAGTACCCAATATGGCACCAAATACAACGCGATGACCAGCTCCAGCACCATCAGTAGCCTCAGATACTGCAAAACAATTAGCATCGTTCGTAATCCTCACCACTCTTTGCAATTTACCCTCTAAATCTTGCTGTAGATTTTCGTCATTTAACCAAGTTGAGTTTGAATTTTTTACTCTGTTTGTAACAGGGGATAGAATCCCCGGAATACCAATGCCAATAGATCCCAACTGACCAGTGGCTTGCTCAGTATCACCAACCAATAACACAATAGCCTCTACCGTAGGCCAATATTCTTTAGGTGTTGCTATACGTTTTCTAAACAGCTCTTCGCCGCTATCGCTTAATGCAATCGCTTCTATTTTCGTGCCACCTAGATCAATACCGATCCGCATACCGCTCTCCAGTTAATAGTTAATGTTGTAGATCACTAAGTTGATATTATATGAATCCAAGTGCCGATTTATAGATAGCCAATATGAAGTACTAATCAGCTAAAATACATAAGATATTGATATAAAACAAAAACATATAATTAAACCTAAGATTGACTTGATGATGTCGCTGAAATTGTTACATTTTTAGCTGTTTTAGCTGTAGCGACATAATCGAGAAATGATAAGTTAAATTAACAATATTTTACCGACACTATGGCTATTGATTGGAGGGATTATGAACAGATTAATGACTACGTTTTTATGTGGGTTCTCGTTGGTGACAGCTATGAGCTTACAAGCCCATGAACATCTTATTGGATCAGAACTCAAGCACAATATTGGTATCCAGTTATACAGCTTGAGAAATCAAATCAAGCAAGATACCGATTCGGCATTCAAACAAATTCATGATTGGAATATTATGGCGGTCGAAGGTGGACGAGATTTAAATGGGTTAACTATTGATGAGTATAAATCATTCCTTAAACAGCATGACTTACAACTGGTGAGTGTTGATACCAACTATGAAGAACTTCGTGATACCCCTATCGCGGCAGTTTATAAAGCACGTTTTTATGATTCGAAGTTTGCGACATTCTATTGGATACCACACGACGAGTCCGGCGAGTTTACTATTGAGCATGCAAAAGCCGCAGTAGCAGTGTTAAACGATGCAGGAAAGTTATTGAAACAGCATGGGATAGTGTTGCAATACCATGCTCATGGTTATGAGTTTTCACCTTATAAAGATGGCACTGTGTTCGACTACATGGTTCAGCACACTCAATTTGCACAATTTCAAATGGATGTTTTTTGGATTGCAAATGCAGGGGTAGAACCGCTCAAATTATTACAGAAATACCCGGGTAGATTTAGCTCGTTTCATCTTAAAGATAGAGCTGAAGGTACGATTGCTGATGAAAATGGTTTAGCCGATACTGAGTCAAATGTTGCATTAGGTAAAGGTAACATTGACATTACTGGTGTTGTTAAAGAGGCTAAAAAGCAAGGGGTTAACTATTTTTTCTTAGAAGATGAATCTTCAAGAGTCATGTCTCAAGTACCTGCCAGTATTCTTTTTTATAATAATATTTAACTTTCGAAATTATCAAGTGGTACTGCTGAACCTGCATCCTTCTGTGCTTTAGCGATTAATTCAATCTATTGTTTTTACTATGACTTTAGTTTTGATAACGCTGAAATTGTAACATTAACAACCGAAATCAATGTATTGAGCTGCGTAGCTCAGCTTTATACTGAATTCATTGGTTTATTCAGTAGATGTAGTCATTAATGTTAAAAAATAGAAAAGTAAAAATGGGCATGGTTGGCGGTGGGCAAGGTGCTTTTATTGGCGTAATTCATCGCGCTGCTGCTGCCTTAGATGGTCAAATTGAATTAGTTGCAGGAGCGTTTAGCTCTAACCATGATAATTGCTTAGCAACTGGCGAAACGCTAAATGTTGCACCTGAGCGTTGCTACCCCTCTTACCAAGCCATGTTTGAAGCAGAGAAAGCATTACCAGAAGACCAACGTATTGATTTTGTAGTTATTGTTACACCTAATTTTTTGCATTTTCCGATAGCTAAATGCGCACTTGAGCATGGTTTTCATGTATTGTCAGATAAACCAGCAACCATGAATTTACCCGAAGCTCTAACGCTGAAAGATATCGTCAATACGACAGGACGTTTATATGGGTTAACGCATACTTATACGGGTTATCCGTTAGTAAAAGAAGCTTGCTATCGCGTTAAAAAGGGAGAATTGGGCGATATCATTAAAGTGGTTGTCGAGTATTCACAGGGCTGGCTAGCGCATGCCGACAATGAATCATCTAAACAAGGAAGCTGGCGAGTCGATCCAGATAAAGCAGGTTCGAGCTGTTGTATCGGCGATATAGGTGTCCATGCAGCAAACTTAGCTGAATATATATCTGGATTAAAGATATCTGAAATATGCGCGGACCTAACGAGCGTAGTCAAAGGTCGTATCTTAGATGACGACGGAACAGTACTGCTAAAATTTGATAATGGTGCCAAAGGCATCTTGCTTTCAAGCCAAATAGCGATAGGCGAAGAAAACAATTTATCAATTCGTATTTATGGTACTAAAGCCGCTTTTGAATGGCATCAACAAGAACCCAACAGCCTATATAAAAAATACCTAGATCAACCAATGCAGGTCATTCGCACAGGTGTCGCTAACTTGTCACCTGAAGTAAACAGCTTACTTCGTACTCCTGCTGGTCATCCTGAAGGTTATATTGAAGCCTTCGCTAATATTTATCTGCAATTCATTCACCAAGTTCGTCACTTTTCTACGTTCGTTAGCAAGAGCTCTTCAACGGAAAATGCCCCAGGAATAGAAGAAGCCATTCGTGGCATGGCTTTTATTGACAGTGTTGTAGCCGCCAATAAGCAGTCGGAAAAATGGTATCCACTCAACATAGAGTCACCAGACACGGAGAGTTATTTATGAAGCAAATAAAAGGGCCTGCTATTTTCTTAGCACAATTTATTAGTAATGAGGCGCCATTCAATAACTTAGACAATATCTGTCAATGGGCAGCCAGCCTTGGTTTTAAAGCCATTCAGTTGCCAACTGGCGATGAGCGTTTTTTTGATCTCACTCAAGGCGCACATAATCAAGCTTATTGTGACCAGGTTCTAGCCACTGTGGCTAAGCATGGCTTATCGATTACGGAGTTATCGACTCACCTTCAAGGACAGCTTGTGGCTGTGCACCCGGCTTACAATCAAATGTTCGACAATTTTGCTCCTGAGTCTGTAAGAGGTAATGCCAAAGCTCGCCAGGCATGGGCTGTCGAACAATTAAAGCTAGCCGCCAAAGCAAGCGCTAGAT
>TARA_R110000796_G_scaffold87771_3_pt1 | contig 12633 bp, 14 predicted proteins | sample TARA_R110000796 | Tara Oceans TARA_R110000796 (sample SAMEA4397815) | marine metagenome | biome: Polar Biome; feature: [SRF] surface water layer (ENVO:00010504); material: water (ENVO:00002006), including particulate matter (ENVO:01000060) such as... | depth 5 m | reverse complement strand
AATCCACTTGGTAACTGCTCTGCACTTTCTAACTCATTAAGTACAGTGTTAATCATTATTTTGGTAAAAGACCAAGTTAAATTAATTTGTCTAAGTATAGGAATAAATTGATCCGGTGTAAGCACCCCGTAATCATCTTTAAAACGCGCAAGTACCTCGCAACCAATTATTTTTCCGCTTTGTAAATTAACTATTGGCTGATAAACCCAATAAAAATTACCGTTCTTTAATCCCCTACGTATCCTGCTTACAATTGAGCGGCGCGTAGTTAGGTGCTCATCAACTAATAAGCCACACGAAATACTCACCAAGCAAATTAAAATAAACGAAATAATAAATAGTTGACGATTATCGGCAAAAAATACATCCCATGGCAAATACAAAGCAACACAATAATTTCTATTATTATTACTGCACGTTATATTCGTTTCGTAATGTAAATAGTCATTACTTTTTATATTATTATGAATCCCTGTTTGCCCAGCTAAATGAAATAAGTTTTCAGATTCTTTATAAAAAACCTGCCAATTAGGCGTTACAATAATTTTAGGATCGAATACTTCTGATTTTAGTATGAGGTTATAATTGCCTTGGCGAATAATTAGTACTTTTAGTGGGCGCTCGGTAAAGAGTAATAAGTAAAGTTCAGGCTCAAAGCGTATGCCTATTTGTGAGGGTTTATTTTTATTTACAATATAATCTGGTTGGTTATCTGGTAAAGGATTTTCAAGCATACCAGTACCTGTAGTACAGATTAATGTATTATTTTTAAAGTAGCCTATATCAATAGCAAACTTGGCATCAAATAGCATCCGCCGCATAGCAAGTAAATTCGCTTCGTTACAAGTAGTAAAATTTAGGTTATTTAATTTAGTTAAAACACGAACGCTTTCCTCTACACCATCGTCTACTTGGGAGAGTAAATATTGTGAGTCTGAATGTGTTTGCGCTACTAATTTTTGACCCGCAAAGTACAATAAAATAAAGCAACCTAATGCAAATATAAATCCACCTGATAGCAGTACTACTATTATTTTTTTAGGATGCTGTTTCATTGTAAATTGAGGTATCCCCATTTATGCAAAGTCCTTTAATAATTACATAAGTAACTGAAAATTCAAGTTTCTGATAATATATTTACAATAAATATTTAAAAATTAAAACTCACGAATAATCGCCTCTAATGCATCACTAATTTTTTGATGCTGTTTTTCGTCCAAATGCACACCATCCTCATTTGAAACACTCACAATCCTTGCCAAATCATAAAATGAGCATTGTTTTATGCTAGCAACATTTGCAAATGCTGCAGCTAATTGCACTACTTTTTGCTCTGCCCCTTTGTATACGCCTGCGTAACTTCCTACTTCTCGTACATGAGCGGGACTAAGTATTAAAATTTTTGGAGAGCCTGGCGCATTGCTTTGCTCATAAAAATTCAATATTGAATCTATTAATGCTGTTAACCCAGCGGCAATATCGTGCACATTTAAATTAAACCGATTTTTCAGATCGTTAGTACCTAAATCTATAATAATTAAATCTATTTCAAGTTCATTTAAGTAAGACTGTAAATAAGTTACGCCCGATAACTCACCTGCAAACGGTGGGTTGTTTACTAAAGCACGGTTAGGCTGCCCAGCTTCTATTATTGTAAAATTAGCCCCTAACTTTACAGCAAGCTTTGCTGGCCAGCGCACTGTAGCACTAAATCGTTTTCCTGTTTGCGGATTTAAACCCCAAGTATTGGAATCCCCAAAGCATAATATGTTTTTTATCATTAAAAAGGGTTTAGCGTATAGCCCTGCTGTTGTAACTGCGCATGTGCTGTCATTGCCGATAACGACATTTTTACGCCTTTTATTAACTGCTCAGGAGCTACTTTATAGTGCGTGGCCGACTGCCCACATACATAAACCACCGTATTATTAGCAAGTAATTGCTCAATTAAGCTTTGATTTTTGTTATCGACTTCAAAGCGGTTTTTATATGTATTATTATCAAGCACATCTACGCTTGCACTGCCATGTATTACGAGTGCCAGCTCTATATTTTCTGGTTTAATACCATGTGCTATATGCATATTAATAAACCGCGCTAAAGAATTCATACCATTATTTTGCTCACCTTTTTGCGCGCCTTTGCCAACATCAAAGGCAATTTTAAAATGTGTGTTTTGCGTTATAGGTGCATGTGAGGGTACATTATAAAAAAAGCCAAAGTCTTTTATTGCGGGCTCTAAGTCATTCGCAAATACTGGCAGGCTTACAAACATTAGGCCAAGACCTAAAATAAAAGATTTCATTAATATTATTCCTTTTTATTTTTAATATTTTAATATTTTAATTAATAGTCATTTTTTGAACTACTTTAAGCTATCTACGAGTAATGTTTTACCCTAGTTGCCAATAATAGTAGCCGCCAAATAACGCACTGCAGTTAATAATTATGGTGAGCCAAAGTACGGCTATAAAAATACGCTTTTGTGATTTATGCCTAAACCATTGCTGAGCGATTAACGCCCCCGGCCAGCCACATAATAATGCTAAAAGGTGTAAAGTTCGCTCTGGCACTCTCACCACTGGCTGCTTTTTACTCATGGCCAAACGTTTGTCCCATTTATAAACTAAAATGGTAATTGTACTCATAACTACGTACACACTTGCGGCAATTGTAGGCCAATAGCTAAACAGCCCTCCTACGGTTAATACACACATAAAACCAATCGAAAAAAGTAATAATGCTTTTTTAATCAAGTAACTCTCACCTATACTGTATCTAGGCCATACCCAGATTCACTTATACTAGGCAGTAATTATGTCATATTTAAAAACACTGATACTAACCTTTTGCATTGTATTTACAACCACTGTAAATGCACAGCCAGCTGATTTAGCTAAAGAGCTCAGCGCATTTAAGCCATATTTAGGCACATGGCAGGCTAATTTTACAGTCCCTGAAGGCGCAAAGCCAAAGCAAGACATTAATAAATGGCAGCGGGCTTTAAACGGTAAAGCTATTCGTACTATACATTCAATCAATGAAGGAGAGTATGGCGGCGAGTCGATGATATTTTACGATAGTAAAAAAGACTCATTAGTATTTTATTATTTCACTACGGCGGGGTTTTACACTAAAGGCACAATGAAGATACTTAGCCCTACTCAGTTTGTAGCCTATGAAGAAGTAACGGGAAATAAAGAAGGCATAACTAAAGTTAAGTCTACCAGCGAAATTAAAGGTGATGAATTTATTGTATCAACCTCGTACTTAAAAAAAGGCGAGTGGACTAAACCTGCAACCCGAACCTATACACGCAGTAACCATCAGGTTAAGTTTCAATAAAGCGTTTATAACAACATTTAATTGAAAAAGGCAGCCAAGGCTGCCTTTTTCATAACTACTTAGAATTTATAAACTACTTTATGAATTTTTTAAATGGTTCATCAACTGGCGTATCTGCAAGGTGGTTAGTGTAGTTACTCATTACTTTTTGCGATAAGCCTACAATAATTTCAAGCAGTTGTTGCTTGCCATAACCCGCTGCAAAAAACTTTTCAATCTGCTCATCACTTATCACACCGCGGTCACGTGCCATTGCAAGTGTGGTTTCACGAAGTGCTTCAAGCTTAGGATCAGCAAGTGGTGTTTTATTTACTAGCGAATCAACAATACCTTGATCAACTTTCATTGACGCTGCAATTGCACTGTGGGCTGGCACACAATAATGACAGTTATGTTCAACGTTAATTGATTGCCATACAACCGTTAATTCTTCAGCATTAAATGACGTGTTTTGAAACAGCTCATGCAGTACTTGATAACCTTTAAGTAAAGTAGGTGCTTCTGCCATTACTGCATGTAGGTTCGGTACCATACCAAACGCAGCTACTGAATCGGCCATAAGAGATTTTGATTCTTCAGGTGCATTTTCTGCTGTATATAAAGTAAATTCTGTCATGTTTAGCTCCAATAAATAATTAGTTAGTTAACTTCGAGACACATACCATTTTATTTTGAGCAGTTGTTCAAGTTAAAATTGAGCATGTGTTCAAATAATTGAGAAATGAGATGGCGAATAAGATTAAGTTTGAGCGTGAGACAGTTGTCCGCCTTGCAAGTCAGCTATTTTGGGAAAAGGGTTTTCATGCAACATCGACGCGTGATTTACAAGAAGCTATTAATATGCGACCTGGCAGTATCTACTCTGCTTTTGGCTCTAAGGAAGGGCTTTATATTGAGTCTTTACGAGACTACACAGTACAAATGGAGAGCCAGATTAAAGAGTGCCTATCCACATCAGATACTATTTTGGGTGGGCTGCGCGCTTTTGTTGAAAATGTAATAACAAAAAAAGAAAGTGCGCCTAGTGCTATTTGTATGCTGGTAAAGGCCAACTGTGAATTTGCAGATAAAGACAGCAATTTATATCAACTAAGCTTAGATTTAATTGATAAATTTGAAAACTACCTTTCGGTTCTTTTTGAACAAGCAATAGCAAAAAATGAGTTAAGTAATAATATATCTGCGCAAGAGTATGCACGCTTTTTTGAAGTGCAGTTTACTGGTTTACGTGGTTATTTTAATCGCCCGGGTGTTGAGTCACTGGCTCAGCCAATGATAGATCAAATGTTTAAGATCATAAAAAGCTTATAAACGTCTCATTTTAGTTATTTGAACAAAAACGGCAGTAATTTAAATTACTGCCGTTTTTATTTTGTCTCAGTGCTAAATAACTATTACGTTTTTAACTTATTAAGTTCTGAGTCTTGTTGCGCAACTAATTTATTAAGTACTTCACTGCTGTCGCCTGCTTGTGAAGATAAATCAGATAGCTGCGAAGCCGCGTCTGATATCAGCGTTAAATTACGGTTTATTTCTTCGCTCACTAAGCTTTGCTCTTCAGCTGCGGTAGCAATATGCGTAATTTGATTGGTAATTTCGTCCACTTTAATTACCACGCTGTGCAGTGCATCAAACGCTACTGAAGTTTCATCAACTGCACTTTGTGCCCGTACTACGCCTTTTTCAATAACCGTTGAGGCATTACCTACTTCAAGCAACAAGCTATCAATTAATCGACTAATATCATCGGTTGATGAGCGCGTTTTTGACGCCAGTGCACGCACTTCGTCTGCAACAACCGCAAAGCCTCGACCATGATCACCCGCTGGTGCAGCTTCAATTGCAGCATTTAGCGCAAGTAAATTGGTTTGCTCTGAAATAGTACGAATCACATCTAAAATTTGCGTTATATCGTTACTGCGCGACGCCACTTTTTGCACCGCTTGGTTAGCTTCTTTTATTTCTTCAGACATGGTTTTAACTTGGCTCATGGCTGATGACAAACTCGTTTCACTGCTTACCACTAAGCTATTAATTTCACCCGCTTGTTGCGCCGATTGTTCTGATGCGCGAGCAACTTCAAGCGCAGTTGCGCTCATTTCATTCATTGCGGTAACTACGCTTTCAATTTCGTGAAACTGCGCCTGTACATTATGTTTAGTGTCAATAGCAATATGCTGGGCAATTTCACCTTGCTGCTTAGTTTGATCAGACACATCTTTTAGCTGTGCAATTAACACTCTAAGCTTAGTTAAAAATCGATTAAAGCCATCGGCTAATGCTATTAACTCTGCATGCGACTCTACATGCAGCGTATGAGTTAAGTCGCCCTCTGAGCTGGCAAGGTTATCAACGCGTTGCTGAATTTGCTGCAGTGGAGCAACAATACTGCCAATAACTAGCTTCATAATAATAAAAGCAACAACTGCAATTGCTAAACCAGTTATTAAAATAATAACCCCTAGTGACTGCGCAGTTTGCTGCATATTTTGCGAAAGTGCTTGCGGCCCGGCCAGTGCAAGCTCTGCTGGTACTTCTATAATTAACGACCACTGCCTATTAGCAAGCTTAATATTAATTGGGTAATTAACTAAATACTGATCGTTAGCTTTAAAAATACCACTGTGATCTTTTAGCTTTTCTAAATTATTAATCGTTACTGCGTTAACAGCTTCTTTAAAAGGACGCCCTAATTTAGATTTATAATGGCTGCTACCAACCACTAATCCCAAATCACTCAGCAAGGTTACTTTTGCTTTGCCATTATAAAGTTGCTTAGAAAGCTGCTCTGTCATAGTTTGAAAAGTAGGTAGTGTTAAGTCAGCGCCAGTAATACCAATAAACTGCCCTGATTTTAAAATAGGCACTGTTAAAGACGTTAGCATAACCGAATCGCCAGAGGGAATTTCGTATAGGTAGGGTTCCATAATACACGGCTTAAGTGTGTCTTTAGCACATAAATACCAATGTGCCTCTCGAATACCAAACTCGTTAAGTGTTGTAATGTATTTATCTGCGGCGTTAGCTACTTTTTGCTGTTCAATAACACCGTTTTCGTCGCGGGTAATATATACTTCAAGTGTGCCAGCACCATCAACAGAATGTTTATAGCCTTGCTGAAAGTAGGCGTCTTGGCCGTCAAAAGCGTTGGCTTCAAACTGTGAGTAAACCGATGATAAAAGAGTGTTTTTTTCAATAATAGCGTGGTTAATACTTACCACTGTATCTCGGTTTAAGCTATTTTGCTGGGCTGCGTCGCTAAGTAATGCTGCCAATGTATAGGGAATTCGGTAGGCTTCGTTAATAAACCCAGCTATACTTTCACCGTAAACAGCCGCGTTTGCATTAAGTTTTTCTTCTACTTCAGCAACTATATATTCTTCAGACTTGGCCGCTAAATCTTTATTACTTAATGATAACTGCCACCATAAAATACTAGACAGTACTAATACAGTTATAAATATACTGCCCACTGAGAGCCACAATAACTTTTTTGCTAACGCTATTTCCCGCATTCATCACACCCTTTAATTAATTAACGTATATAGTTTAGTTGTTCTATAAAATGAAGCTATTAATTTAGTGTAAAAACAGCAATCTCATACAAAAGTTTAGCCTTCATGTTTAGCCAAAAAAGCGGTGGCTATTGCAGCCATAATGAGTAAAAAAACACTAACCCATAAACACGCCACTAACCCATAAAGCTGAAATACCCAACCAGAAAGCACAGTACCCAGTAAGCGCCCCATGGCATTGGCCATGTAATAAAAGCCTACATCGAGCGACACACCATCACTGCTGGCAAAGCTCACTATTAAATAACTATGTAGCGATGAGTTAACAGCAAACACCCCACCAAAAATAAATAAGCCCACTATAAGCGGATAATTTACCGCACTATTAAATTGCATTAGCAGCGCTAAAATGCCAGTTACAACGCACAATAGCGTAACCCATTTATATGCTTTATTAACTGTATTAAAACCAGAGGTAATAACTTGCCCAGTAATTCGCGGTGCTTGCGATTGCACTAACCCATACGCTATTACCCACAGTGCCATAAAGCCACTCACCCAAGTATGGTTCCAGTTAAATTGCGTGGCTAAATACACAGGCAGAGCCACTACAAACCACACGTCTCGCGAGGCAAATAAACACAATCGTGCTGTGCTAAGTAAATTAATAGCGCGAGATTTAGAGAATAACGTTTTAAATTTAGGTTTGTTTTTGGCCTTACCTATATCGCCTTTTAAAAAGACTAAACTTATAACCCAGGCAACACTCAATAAAACGATTAAAGTAAACAACGCACCAACAAAACCAAATAAAGTAAGCAGTACCCCACCTAAAAAGAAGCCCACTCCTTTTAATGCATTTTTAGAGCCAGTAAGTATGGCAACCCATTTATATAATTTACTTTGCCCGCTGCTGTTTTGCGGCACCAAATATTTAATCGCGCTTTTGGCGCTCATTTTATTAAGATCTTTGGCAATCCCACTTAACGCTTGTGCTGCCATTACATAAGCAACCGTTAACCAATCTGTTGGCACGCAAAGCATAGCAAGCGCAAGTATTTGCAGCCCTAAGCCTATATTCATGGTTTTATTTAAGCCAAGTTGCGCTCCTAACCATCCCCCCACTAAGTTAGTGATCACGCCAAATATTTCATAAAACAAAAACAACATAGCAATCGCTAATGCGCCATAACCTAACTGATGAAAATACAGCACCACTAACATTCGCAGTGCGCCATCGGTTAAAGTAAAAGCCCAATAATTGCCGGTAATGATAAAATACTGTTTTAGTGAGCTTGGTAAGTTAGCTAGTTGCGCAAACATTAAATTAGCCTATTAATTTGATTGATCACTTAAACCAACTTTAAGCATTAGCTCTGCAGTACGATTTGCATAGCCCCACTCGTTATCGTACCAAGCGTATAATTTAAGCTGAGTGTTGTTAATTACCATAGTTGAAAGCGCATCTATTATGCTGCTGCGCGGATCGGTTGCGTAATCAATCGATACCAGTGGTTTTTCCTCGTAACCTAAAATACCTTTAAGCTCGTTATTAGCCGCACTTTTAAACCAGCCATTTACTTCATCTTCACTAACGCTGCGCTGCAGTTCAAACACACAATCGGTAATTGAGGCATTAGTAAGTGGTACACGTACAGCATGGCCGTTTAATTTGCCTTTAAGCTCAGGAAAAATATGCGTAATGGCTGTTGCGCTGCCTGTTGTTGTTGGTATTAAACTTGTGCCACAAGAACGTGCTCGGCGTAGGTCTTTATGTGGTGCGTCAATAATGGTTTGCGTGTTGGTAGTACTATGAATAGTGGTTATGGAGCCGTGTTTAATTCCCACTTTTTGTTGCAGCACTTTTACAATAGGCGCTAAGCAGTTGGTGGTACAGGAGGCCGCAGTAACTATTTTGTGCTCACTTGGCTTATAAAGATGATCGTTCACCCCTACTACTATATTTAAAATGCCCTCTTCTTTTACCGGTGCGGTCACCACCACGCGTTTAACACCTTGGGCTAAATACGCATTTAGTAACTGGGTCGTTTTCATTTTACCGCTGGCTTCTATTACTACATCGCAACCAGACCAATCGTTGTCGTTAATGGTTTTATGGTTGCTTACAGTTATATTGTGTTTGCCAACCTCAATAATATTATTAGTAGCAGTAACAGAATGATGTAGACGCCCATGCACTGAGTCAAACTCCAATAAATGGGCATGGGTTTTAGCATCGCCCGCTATATCATTTACTTTTATAAACTCTATATTTGGCCAGTCAACCGCTGCGCGCAGCGTTAAACGCCCCATACGGCCAAAACCGTTAATGCCTACTTTAATGGTCATAATAAAATACCTTTTGTTATATTAATTACTTAATCTGAACTCTGGTTAAGAGATTTACTAACGTATTGAGTCATAGTTATATTTAATTTTATTTTCTCTAGCCAGAGGTTTTCAGTGAAAATAGCTGCTTGAGATAAGTTTATTACCCACAGATCAGGTTACTTAGCAACAGCGCTCAGGGCGATTACCCATAGCATTTAAGCGCTCTAAATCACTTTTGTAAAATGCTGCTGTTGCAACACGTGTTTGCGTAATTACTGTTTGTGCCCAATCTGGTAGTGCCTTATTAATACTGTAGTACACCCATTGGTTTTGTTTTCGATCTGTAAGCAATCCGCATTGGCGAAGCTGTGCTAAATGACGTGACACTTTAGGTTGGCTTAAATTAAGTGCCGCAACTAATTCGCAAACACATAACTCTTGCTGATCAGCAATAAGCAGTATGGCCTTTAACCGTGTATCGTCCGCTAGGCATTTATAAAATTGCAGGGGGTTGAATTGTTCCATAGCGTCCTCGTATCGTTAATATGTACACAATAAAACAAAAAATGAATATATGAAATAGTGAATATACGATTTTTCGTATATTTATTTTTATGACCTCAAAAACAAAAAAGCACACAAGGTTATTGTGTGCTTTTTAAATATTAGCGAGTGCCGTTATTAAATAACCGACAGCTCAACTTCAATATTGCCGCGTGTTGCGTTTGAATATGGGCATACTAAGTGCGCTTTATCTACAAGCTCCTGTGCTTGCGCTTTATCCATATCACCCAGCGACACCGCTAGCTTAACTGCAATACCAAAACCACCGTCAATAGCGCCAATCGACACTTCTGAGTTAATGTGCGTGTCACTTGGCAGAGTAATTTTCTCGCTGCCCGCTACAAATTTAAGCGCACCAATAAAGCATGCCGCGTAACCTGCTGCAAATAGCTGTTCAGGGTTAGTTCCTTTACCATCATCGCCGCCTAAGCCTTTAGGAGTTGATAAATCTACATTTAAACGACCATCATCAGATTTAGCAGTGCCTTCACGGCCACCGGTTGCAGTTGCTTTTGCTGTATAGGCAACGTTTTGTAATACATTCATAATGAACTCCAAAATTTAAAAAATTAATTAACTTATTTAGTTTGTGTGCAAAATAATAGAGCAACTAAATATAGATTGCAAATACTTTGCATGCAAATTAAAATGCACTTTATTCAGCAAAGAGGTTAAAGCATGTCATTTGAGCAGTTAAAATTAAAAAATCAGTTATGTCATCGTTTATATATGGCCTCTAATAGTATTGCTCGCGCTTATCGGGAGCCGTTAGCTGAGCTTAATTTAACTTACCCGCAGTATGTAGTAATGATGGCATTGTGGGAGCAGGACCAAATAACCATTGCCGAGCTTATAAATAACACCGCGATTGATGGCGGTGCAATGACCCAAATACTAAAAAAAATGACCGACAAGTCATTACTTGCCGTAGTAAAAGACGAGCACGACAAGCGCAAGCGTTTAGTGCAACTCACTCAACAGGGGCAATCACTAAAGCTAAAAGCGGCTGATATACCTAGCAAAGTGCTGTGTAAATTTAATAACGTAAATACAGAGCAAGCAAAACAACTAATGCAGTTACTCGACTTAGTCGTTAACGATTTATCTGATTAATGCATAAACCGTTTAAAATAGCGCGTGTATCAAATAAGTGCATACAGCCCAAAAAACCCACCATATAAGTGCAAAAAGCTAGCAACTTTTTTATATAAAACACTAATTCATTGATTCGTATTCATAAAATATTCAATTAAACGTTGGCATACTTCTTCCTATTACTTTATGTGTTTAAAAAAAATCAAAGGAAAAGCTATGTTTAATTTATATCACACACTTTATTTACTATGGCGTTTAGATGTTAGTTTTTGGCAAGTAAACGAGCCAAATAATCCGCGTACTACCGCTGATAAAGAGCGTATTCTCAGCCGTTAAGCTTTTCTTGTTGGTGTCGCTTTGCAAGTAAACCCAATGCATTGTATTGTTAGTTCTATTAAACAATTTATTTGGAATGTGTATGCCTGCCTTAGAAGTTAATTTTGATGGTTTAGTTGGCCCTACTCACAATTATGCGGGGTTATCGTATGGTAACGTTGCTTCGTTAAATAACGCCGCTAGCTTTTCAAATCCCCAAGAGGCGGTACTTCAAGGCCTTGAAAAAATGAAAGCCATGCACGATAAAGGCTTAACTCAAGGTGTATTTGCACCCCATGCACGCCCCGACTTAAATATACTGCGCCGCCTAGGGTTTAGCGGTAACGACGCGCAAGTTATTAATAAAGCTTTTAACGCCGATCCTATTTTATTACGCGCATGTTATTCAGCCTCAGCAATGTGGACAGCAAACGCCGCTACTGTGTCGCCATCGCCCGATACAACCGATGGTAAAGTGCACTTTACCGCTGCAAATTTAAACAATAAGTTTCATCGCTCGTTAGAGCCTGCCACCACAACGCGGTTGTTAAAAGCAATGTTTAATAACCAAAACCACTTTGCGCATCATACCCATTTACCCGATCAAGGCTTTTTTGGTGATGAAGGTGCAGCAAACCACACCCGTTTTTGCGACAGCCATGGCGAGCAAGGCCTAGAAATGTTTGTGTTTGGGGCCAGTGCATTTAACAGCCATTTACCAAAACCGGTTAAATTTCCTGCAAGGCAAACCCTCGAAGCCTCAGAAGCTATTTGCCGCTTACATAATTTAAAAGATACCAGCCAAATTTTACTGCAGCAAAACCCAGATGTGATTGACCAAGGGGTGTTTCATAACGACGTTATTGCTGTAGGTAATGCCAACGTACTGCTGTGTCATCAGCAAGCATTTTTAAATCAGCAGCAAGCATTGCAAGATATTCGCGAAGCCTACATTGGTAATAAACAATTTTATATTATTGAAGTACCTACAAGTAAAGTAAGTATTCAAGATGCAGTTAGTAGTTATTTATTTAACAGCCAGCTAGTAAGCCTAAGTGATGGCTCTATGTTATTAGTAGCGCCAAAAGAGTGCCAACGTAATAGCGCGGTTAACGACTACATTGAAGAAATGATCATGGCCGATAATCCTATAAACCAAGTACGCTTTTTTGATTTACGCCAAAGTATGCAAAATGGCGGCGGCCCAGCTTGCTTGCGTTTACGGGTTGCTTTGAACGAGCAAGAACTCGCTGCAGTAAACCCAGACGTTATTTTAACCGACACTAAATACACGCAATTGTGTAACTGGGCACAACGTAACTACCGCGATCAATTAGGTGCTAAAGACTTTGCCGACCCAGCACTGCTGAGCGAAAGTTACCAAGCACTTGATGAGCTAACCCAACTACTTAATTTAGGCTCAGTGTACGACTTTCAATTAGAAGGTTAATTACTTACTTAAGCTAAA
>TARA_R110000796_G_scaffold214892_5_pt1 | contig 12665 bp, 17 predicted proteins | sample TARA_R110000796 | Tara Oceans TARA_R110000796 (sample SAMEA4397815) | marine metagenome | biome: Polar Biome; feature: [SRF] surface water layer (ENVO:00010504); material: water (ENVO:00002006), including particulate matter (ENVO:01000060) such as... | depth 5 m | reverse complement strand
AGAAGCTGTTCATAACATCAAATACAGAAGCCTCTATAGCAATAGCAGAGTTTTTATTCTGCGGTAGTAATACGTTTAAAGCCCACTTAAAAACTTTAGGTACATCGTATTCTAGAAGTCCAAGTTTCTTAGCTATCATCAACCCCGCTAGAGTGTAAGTAATTTGGGCTGACCAGAAACGATTAGGAGCTTTTAAGTTGCCTTGAGTATCCACCCGTTTTTGTATGGCGTTACATAATTTCTGTACATCGTCCCTATTATTCATAACGTACTGAGCAAATATTGGCCCCGCGTGTCCATAGTTATCCTGTAGCCCTGCCTCAAAATCATCAGTTTCCTTTTTAGATCTAAACATATGCTTAATGTCGGGGACGTAGCATTCTAGTACCCTTTGCGCTTCCGCTTTGGGGGAAGTCTTCGCTAGGCATACTAGCTCTATGATGCTGGTATTCCCGGTTGTAAGAGCCATTAAACTCCACGACCTACCTCTAGCACGTTCGATATTAGAACTATTAGACATACGATTCTTCTGCCTACCTGCAGTAAACATGTACAGTAGGTCAGATGCTAACGCTGGTTTTAGGTTAGTGATCTCGTCAATGCACCAAGGAAGGCTGTGGTATAGCTCTCCCCTGTTCATCTTACTGTTAACAGTGTCTTCTTTTGCGAGGACTAACTCTTCTGGATTACCCCAGATGCTCGTTGCTGCGTACATAGCAGTTGTTTTAGCTACCCCAGAATCTTTGTTATGCAAGTGCATGGCACTACATTTAACGTTAGAGAACTCCATAAGGGCTGACCCAAAGCCTACCCCTACAACATACTGGTACAGTTCAAAACCATCTCTGTTCCAAAAGGATAAAGCGTCTTTCCAACCTTCTAGCGTCCCTCTAGGTTCAAAGGCAGGGAACAAACCTACAGTAGGTGTCGTAGGAGCGTTAAAACCTATACTGTCTGGAAGTATCTTTTGATTACCTAAGATAAAACAATCTAACCGATCATTAGTCCAACCGAACTGTCGATAAGCTTCATCTGCCGTTACACTGGCCTGTAGTTCGTTTATCCACGTTGTCGTATAGGTCATTAGTTCATCCATTTTCATTACGGCTACCCCTTGCACGGATAACGCTTTACGAAATTCCTCCCTTGACGTTACCGCACTAAGGGGGAGTGTAAATTCTTTTACCCCATCCTTCGGGAGATGTAAGCGCATAACTACAGACTCCCCTAGTTCAATATCTGTAATCCTTTGTATTACATATAGATCGTTATGGTAAATCTGTTTCTCGTCTACGTCCCCATCTGCGTTACTAGTACGCATGTACACTCCCCCATTAGCGCCCCTGAAATAAGGGTAAGGGTACTTAGGGATACCGTAGGTAGATGCTTCTATATCTTCAAAAGAATCTTCTTGAGAACTGGTTTCGGCTTCTTTAAATCTACCTCCAAGCACAATCGGAGACTTAACCTGTCCCCAGTTCGGGCAACTAGGGCAGACATCAGCATTAAACTCATCAAACTTTGCACAAGTATACGGCCCTTTTATAGGGTTAAACTTACTGTCGGTACTGTCTTGTGAATATTCTGGATGGCGTTGAGACAATTTATGTGCAGCTTTTTCACCGTCTACGCAGAACCTAGCGATAGAAAGCCCTGCCCTCCATAAAGGTTCACTGGTGCTCTCTTGGTTTGTAGCGATTAGTCTTAGTTGCTCACAACCCTTACCCGCTCTAGTTTTTTTAAGTATGTCTACGAAAGATGATTCTCTGTTACCTAGCAACGCATCCATGACAGCGTTGGTATTCTTTGTTTTTGTATGTGCAGGACGGGTGGGTGTAGGTACTAACTCTGTTCCCAGTAGTCTAGCGAAGGTATCAAAATCACTAACCTTATGCCCACCATTGCCTAGAATAGCCACCTTAGAAGGAGGCTCTGTCTTATAGTTGTGTGTGAGTGGTACCCGCAGCACCCTAGCAATATCTGAGGTTACAGCGGGGTCAGCATAGAATTTATGAGTAGCACACAGTGCCTTCAATCTCTCTGCTACAACTACCCAATCATCTACTATTATGTCTTCAGACAGAGGCCAGTACACATGTATACCTCGACCAGAATCCACTGTCATGGGTCTAGGTAAATCTAACGCTCCGCAGAACCTCTGTAATGCGTTAAGAGCTTCCACTTTGTTTGGGTAGTCCTTGCTAGGGCCACAGTCAATGTCCAGAAAAAAACTACGCATATACCTAGCGTTATCTGCTTTTCTTGACCCCTCTTCCTCAAAAGTAGCTAGCGCGAAATACGCATCGTACCCCTCACCATCTAACTCTAATGCTGTTGCTCCAAGGACTCTTGTATCATCGTAAAACTTCTGCATCCGTTTCGATTGAGATGCTTTTGCGGCGAAGAGACAGTAATACCCTGTACCCCCCAATACCGCTTTCAAAAAAGTATCGGTTTCCATAATCCACCTGTAGGGAGGTGCCACAGCTAGGGCATGACATAACGTAGCTCCCTCCCTACCAAAACGAAGCGGGTGGGTAAGGAGCGAGTCACTGTCAGGAGAATTCCCTAGCTGTGACGAACTTTAATGGCTTAACTAGCCCACTCGTCAATAATAGAATCTAGATCATCGTCTATATCCTTATCGACATCAGGTGTTACTTTCTTCTTACGTGCCGCTTTCTTTGGCTCTTTGGGTTCTTCTGCTTCATCCCCCCACTCTGCACCGCTATCATCCGTATCTGGGATGGGTATCCTGATGCCCGATACAGGCTCTTGGAAAGGACTCGCGTTCTCTTGCGTATACCCTTCAACCTTCTCAAAAGGAGAAGCAGACTGTTGCATTGGTGCAAGCTTGGTAACTTGTACGGCATTTAGACGCAAAGAAACCCCGTTCCCATTAATGTTATAGGGTACCAAAGTTACCATTACACTGACGGTACTGCCCCTAGTAAGCTGAAAACCAACGGGCAATAGATTGTTATCCGCATCAAACTGACGTACTTTTGTATCTTTATCGTAGCACCTCAGTTTAGTTTTTATGTGGAAAACAGCGTCTTTACCCGCAAGCGTACCTTCTATTAACTGGAAGTTATCTTGGAATTTAGGCCAACTACTTTCTTTCTTTTCCTCATACGCTAAGTGCATAGCCTTACGTAGGGGTACAGCTTTCTCGTAGGGTACTACTAAAGTCATCGTAAAGGACGCATTCTCTGCGTTCCAATCACAAGGTTGGGAACTGTTTTTTTCGTTCGACCAATTATAAGGTTGGTCTAGTCTTGGGTAAATTACTTCTACCCCATTAAGCATTGATGTCTTAGGTTTTACTTCTTGCATGGCATTCTCCATTGTCAGCCAGTTATTTTGAATCCCTCTGTTTTTTCAAACGGAGAGAAACTCTCTTGCCCCCTACTAAAATCTAGGGCTATCGCTTTTAATGTGTCAGGGTGTGAAACCATAGCCGACACAATATCTATCTCTGTCGCTTTCAAAGGTTTTGTAGGCGCAAAAAATAGTTTAGGTACAATACTGTCATCATCAAAATATAGTTTTGTATATATCTCTGAACAAACGGTATCGTGTTTATTTAAGAATCTAGCATATTCCTGTAGAGGCATAAGGGTTCCCCTTGGCCTACCAAATATACTGTTCGCAGGTACACGCAGTTGGTAAACCTTTTCAAGGTCGGCAGGAAAAACTATCGCTACGTTCTGCGAAAACTTACAACTCCTCCCTCCTCCAACCGCACCGCCACGTATGTTGTGGCGACAATCCATGCACCGTGTGGCTTGCATTTTGCCAACTTCGTGTACCTCTGTATCTGGGTATTGTGTGTTAGAAGACCAACAAACCGGAGTCTGCGGTTTATCTGCATCAAAAGCCTCAGAGTAGTACGCACGTTGGATAGGCGCAGCATTTACGATCACTGCTGTAAGCATGTGTTCATGTTCTGCTCCGTCAAACCCAAAGGTTTTGTTCCTGATACTTACCCTACGCATCAATAGTCTTCATCGAAAGCGTCAAGTGCATCTATACCTGTCGGTACTGATGTACTTATGGGTACATCTAACTTTTCAACTAAAGCTATCTGAGAAGGGGTAAGGTCTACCTGTAGAGGTGGGCCTCCACGTAAAGCTTCTGTCAGAGCGCCCAAGTTAAACCTGTATGTCCTACCTGCTTTTATGTAGGTATGTCTAGGAATCTTATCTTCTCTTAACCACTTCCTCACGGTTGAGATACTGACTGAATATTCATCAGCTACATCACCTATTTTTACGTACTCTTGTTTCATACTAACCTCGTGGTTTCTGTACCGTAATTGTGTACACCGCGTCTGCCTGCAGTCCGATAGGAATGTCTTTACTAACTTCAAGGAACTCTTCCAGATTACTCTGGCTGATTCGTTTCTGTAGAACGCTAGGTATTTTGTTAGTCAGAATCCATTTGTGGAATTCTTCCCAATCACTACACCAATAGCTGACTTTTTTCTTCCTATAAAAAGTACCTTCCTCAGTCTTAACAGAAGTAACATCGTTCTCTGCACAATGCTGCAACAGTTTCGAATTTATCCTCTCTTGTTTTTCTTTGAGGGCCGATTCTTCTGCATCAAAAACAGCTTTAAGTTTGCTACGAGCCTCTCTCAGAGCGCGGTATGCCTTTACAAGCTTGGGTAAGCTCGTATTTTGGGTGTCCATCTGTTTCTCCTTGCACCCGATAATCGGGGAAAACAAACTTTAGTTACTATTTGTAGCTTAGTCAAGTAAATCTTTGTATAAATCAACTATTTCTGTGTGTATGTTAATTCTATTATCAAGTAGTGAGTATATACGTTTCTCTACGGCAGAACTTTGTAGCTGTACTACAGTACATTTATGGTCTTGCCCTGACCTATGTACCCTAGCGTTAGCTTGTAAGTAAGTTTCTAGGCTACTAGTTGGCCCCCACCACACCACTGTATTTGCCGCTGTGAGGGTAACGCCGTGCGCTGCTGCTTGGGGTTGTATAACCAGAACTTTCGGATCAGGCATCGTCTGGAAGCGTTTAAATATATCTGTACGCTTATGTGCAGGGACATCCCCACGTACTACTTCAGTAGCGATACCGTCACTTTCTAATTTATCTACCAAAATATCTATGACATGTTTGAAAGGCACGAACACAAGAACCTTTTTACTAGACTCATCTATTACCTCTCTCAGTACTTTGTACCTATGCTTAATGTCAAACTCTAGCGTTTCTCCAGTGTCGGTATAAATAGCTCCACAAGATATCTGTAGCAATTTGTTCATATTCACCGCAGCATTAGGTGTAGTTATCTGTTCTCCCGCAGCTTGGATAACCATTTTTTCTTTTAGTTCTTTGTAGTATTGCTTCTGCTGGCGGGTCATTTCAACTTCCCGCTTGGTATACACCATCTCAGGAAGGTCTAAACATTCCTCTTTAGTGAACCTGATAGCGGGTTGTAGCGCATTAAATACTGTATTTACTGCAGATTCTTTTGGCACCCACTTGAACTGTGTAATTTTCACCATCACTTGGTCACGGAACGAACTGAAGAATCTGGGGACAGCAGTAGGGTTTATAATCTTAGCAAGTCCGTATGCATCTAGCGGGGACTGCGCCGCTGGGGTACCTGTCATCATCCACACCCATGTCTTAGAGGTGATTAGCCTATTAAGTACTTTCCAACGCTTAGTCTGTGCGTTCTTATAGTGGGTTGCTTCATCAGCTATGATTAAATCAAATCCTCCATTAGCGATCTCATCAGCGACTATTTCTAAGCCATCATAGTTTATGACTACGTACTCTGCCCCTTGATTAATAATCTTCTTACGTTTAGCAGAAGCTCCATATGCCACGTCCACGGTACGGTGCATAGCAAAAGTAAACAGATCTGCCCTCCATGCAGCCTCCATGATGGACAACGGGCATATCACTAGCACCCTGTTGATACACCCCTTATTGAGAAGATAATCACTCGCCCATATCGCTGATGCGGTCTTACCTGTACCTTGTTCATTGAAACAGAAAGCTCGTTTATTCAGTGTTAGGAACGCTGCGGTAGTTTTCTGATGCTCAAACGGTTCGTACTGACCTGTCCATTCGTACTGTGACTGTATCGGAGAAGGTACATTTATGTCTAAGTTTTTAAGAACGTGAACTTCATCTAACCCCCAGTTAACAAGCACCTTGTTATTCTCTAGTACCTTACTCTTAGGGATTACATTAGTAACCCTCTTTGGATCACGTAGATTTAGTATTACAGCTTTATCTTTTACGATTTGCATACTCTTTCTCTTAATTCACAACGTATAAACGTGGTAGCCCTGCTTCGCCTACAGATAGGGCTAGGTCTGCATGAACACAGTTAACTATGTGAGGCTACCCCAATTTTATTTTAAGATGCATAAGGGTGAGCATCTGACCTTTTAGGTAACGGAGGGTCTTGACATACGCCCTCCTCCAGCGCGATTCTTACTACGGGAGGCGAGTCTTAATCCGTCTTTATTCTTACCCCCCTTACTTATGGGTTTGGTATGGCTGATATCCTTACCTTTGCGATTGATACCCTTTTTGTCATAGGCGCGTCTGGCACGTTGCCGTTCCATCCTGCCTTCGTGTTCCCCTCTTGCCTTCTGCTGCTGGTACTCTTTCTTATAAGGTCGAGGTTTATTCTTGTATGGCATCTTCTTTCTCCAAGTGCAGTAGCTCAAATTTCTTTGGTTCACCCGGAAGGTAGTTATGGTGCCCAAAGTTCAAGATGCTGTACATAGCTTGTATAGCAGGGACGTTCACACGCGCATTAACTAACTGAGTGTGTTTAAAATTAGGTCTGTCATTAATCTCAATCAGCACAGGCTGCATGTCCGGTGTAAGTAATAGATCGACACCAAGTAAACAATAAGCGTTTACTTGTTCATAAGGAGTGTATCTTTTTAAACCCTGAAATATTTGCCCAAGACCTTCTTTTATATTGACCAAGGCTTCTTCGTAAAAATGTGTATCACTAAATGTGGAAATCTTTACGTCAGGTTCTAAATCCATGTACCCTGCGTGTATGTACTGCACTTTAGGGTCTACGCTTTCAGAGTCATAAACAGCCCCGTGCAGTACCACTAACCCGTCTTGAAAAAGATAAAAACAGCCCTCATGTATTAATACATAGAGGCGCAGAGTGAACTTTTTCCCGTCTAGTAGTGCTATGTCCCGAACTGCTTCTTGGATGATATACCCAGCAGTAAAGCTACTAGCCACCTTTTTGCGGGGGACTACACATATCCCGTTACCGTTTGTACCAACAGGGTCTTTGATGTACCACATAGTATCCGGGTCATCAGGTACATCCTCTACACGGAAATACGTTCTCGGGACGCTCAGACCAAATGGCGCTAAAGCCTTGGCACATTTTGCCTTGTTGTCTAAAGTGCGCGTAGTACCTCGCGCCATTAAATCGACACCTACGCTACACTCAAGGGGTTCTTTGGGGTCAACGGTGTACCGTAGGTCTACATGTCCATCACCTACGCCATATACCTTACCTCCTAACGGTTCTAACGCAGCTTTAAATAGTTTAGGCATTCGACTTGAATGAAACGTAAACGAAAGCCGGGATAATTCGTATGCTTCCTGAAACCTGCCTTGTCTATGTATGATTTACTCCTGTCAACCATCGGCTGCTTTAGATATATTTAGTTTCCGTTTTTCCAATCTTCGAGTCTCTTCTTTCTCGATGCGATTGATGATGATTCTTAGTACGTTTTTGAGCAGGTTTACTTTCATCGACAAAGAGTAGCCCTCCCATGTCCCCACTGAAAACTTCACTATAGTTTTACCCTTGAATTCAAATCGGTAGTAACCTCGCTTCTTGTCGAGGTACATTTTCGCCCCATGTCCGGTGATGTCATCAGAAACTTTCTTCCTATCGGCCCTGAGTTCATTGTCGAAAGCTAACCTCCGCTGATCCCCGTCCCCCTTCTCGGTTCCTAAAGCTGCCCCTCTCTCGTCAGGAAATAAGTAATCACTCGCCTCATCAACCATCGGCTGCTTTAGATATTTTTCCGTTTGGAATAAATTGCTAAGGTGCATTTAGCTACCAATTTTCTTCAGTGTGTTCCGCAGCTTCAAAATATAGGTCGTACTTTAACCCTCTACCATCTAAGTACTCAATTAACTCCTCTATTGTTCCTACTTCTTTTTGAGCTTCCTTCATAACCTTCAAAAACTTAGCTTTTAACGCTTCGTCTTCTTTTGGTATCTGCACTACAAATTTCTTATCCATTAGCTTCTTCCGTTATGTACACACTCAAGAACTGCACAGTGGTTCCTACATAAGCCACTAGGCTTTGCGTTCCAGACATTTGCCTCAAACGCAGTTTCCATTTGGGTAAACGCGCTTGTCCATTTATCCCATAAAGTTGTCTGTGATGGTTTTGTGTACTCTGCTTTTATTAGTTCTTTACATACTACGAACAGTAGCCCTGCTTTAACTGTCTCGACTACTGGGAAGTGTTTGAATACGGCAAGGGCCATTAACTCTAGCTGCCCCTTGTCTGCGTATCGCGTAGACTTTCCAGTTTTGTAATCTATAATCCATGCAAGGTGGTTATCAGTATCTAGTATCACTAGGTCAGCGATACCCCTCCACCAAACATCGTCTGCATCAAACTCACACGGTTCTAGGGAAGCGGTTAATCCCATTTTAAATTCACATAGTTTCTCGCCTTTGATGGCAATAAGTGAATCTAGGCTAGGCTGCACATACTTAAAAGATTTATGTAGGGGGGTATTATCTTGTACGTATTTCTCTGCAGCTTCATGCATCAACGTTCCATAACGCATGGCCTCTGTTTCTTTGTCCTCAAACTCTTTGAGTACCTTCATGTGGTAGAACTGCTTCGGGCATTGCTCGAAAGCTTTGATCTTACTGAATGACCACGGGGCTATACTCATTCTTCTTCCTGTTCTCGCGGGTCAACCCACGTAGACACTACCCTATAGTCCATACCTTGCTTATCGAGTTCATCTCGTAGTTCTTTGAACTCTGTACCTGTTCGATCTGGGGCCACAAATGTATATAGCGTATTTGGATTCGAGCGCATAGCCTCCCACTCTTCAAGAAACTTCGCATGGCGTTCTATACTCTCGTCAAGTTCTTTATTTTTTTCTCGCAGCCAAACATGCATGTCGGTTATGTCACTCATACGCATTCTCCATAGCTATTGCCTATACCGGATTCACAATCTAATGGTAGTCCTTCAGCCCAATCAGGTATCCATCGCATACTTTTTTCGATAGACAACTGTGCCTCCGAAACCTCTGTCTCGGGTACGCAGCATACGATTGAGTCGTGGACTGTTAACACAACTTTGTATTGCTTAGGTATTTTTAGCATCTGCTCCGCAATAATACAACGGGCAATGGCTTGGCATACATTCTCTACCACCTTACCCCCATATATCTTTTTCCTACCTTCACGAGTGACATAATTAAACTGTGGCCCTCGCTCTTCTTGTTCAAACTGTAGGTCGCCGTAACGTAAGAGCAAACCAGAAGGCAGTCTAATCCCCGAATGCTCGGGGGCTAAAGTAAGTACGTCTGCCAACCCAAACTTAGCAACATCATGGTAGTACAAAGACTTCAGTACATGCTGTGCTTGCCGCCATAAGTGGGTAATCTTCCAGTTACTGTCCCTGTATACACTGATCACGCGCCTTGCTTCGTTAAGATTCATGTCAAACCCGAAGGTTGCAAGCTGATCGACAAACCGGACAGCCCCCATCCCATAACCCGCACCAAGGATAGTGGTCTTACCTACGAACCGTTGATCTTTAGTGATGTCTTCTTCAGAGACATTATATATTTTAGATGCCATCTGTTTGTACACATCCTTACCCGCAGCAAACGCTTCAGTAAGATCGTCTTGCCCTGCCAACCATGCTAGTACCCGTGCCTCGATTTGAGAGGAATCGCAGTCAATCAGCTTGTATCCATCAGGGGCGCAAATACTGCTTTTGAGTACCTTACCGTTAACACCTCTACTCGGTAGGTTCTGTAGGTTGATCTTGTCTGAACCTCCCCACCGCCCTGTATGTGCAGCGTAGTAACGTATAGGTACAGGTAGAGTTCCACGCTTAGATATATCAATAAACCGCTGTGCTCTTGTCTCTTCTAGGGTACTTTTATTACCTAACCTAGCAGCCACTAGTGTTTGTACCCTGTCGTCTTCATGTACCTCAAGTTCTTTCAACCCTTCATCAGTCTTCGCAAAGGCAAACGCTTCTTTCCCTGTCTTGGCACTGATCTTAGTAGGAGGTACTACCCCTAGCCCTTTGAGTAGTGCTGCAAACTTGTCGTTACTCATCAAGTCTTTCTTAGTAACTCCCGCTTCTTCAAGCAACTTGTCTTTACGTATCTTTACGTTCTCTAGGTGGTCTTCTAGTAGGCCAAGGTCTAGCTCTAAAATAGCGTCTATGAACATACGTAGGGTAGCGTCTATGACTCGTAGCTCTGTCGTGGGGAAATTATTAACTAACTTCTTAAATATCTTATGGGTTAGCTCTACATCATTGATGCAGTAGTCGCCGTAACGACTGAGTTCCTGATCGGTGAAGTCTTTCCTATGCTTACCTTTCGCTGCTAATACTTCAGTACCTTTAATACCTAACCCATATCGGGTAGCAGTCGCTTTAAGAGAATGACTTACTTCTACACCCCGCAAAGCCCTGCTCATGCACATGGTATCGGCCCATATCCTTGGGTTAATACCGAACTTCCAGTTCATGATAGCACCGTCAAACATGGTGTTATGCGCTACCACCATGCTGTTTCCCCAATCAAACGTGTCAAGAAAGGTTTGTATCTGTTCGTGGGTACCACTAGCCCATTCGGTAGGTTCATTGTTCACCTTCACCGCTACGCCGATAGTCTCAAAATCTCTACCACGTATGTACTCCTCTGTAGTTAGCTTTGACAGTGAAAAGTCTTGACTGTAGTAAGTTTCAAAATCAACTGTTATTAAGTCCATAATGATTCCCGTATCTCAGGCTCTTCAAACAAATCATCAAAAGCTGGTCTTTTTCTATCAGTACTTGTCATTCTCTTACCCCATAACCTCTCTTAGCCCGCCAAGTTCCTTCGCTATCTCTACAAGTGCATCTGAAATTTCCTTGGTTTCGATTGCCGTGTGCAACTCAGTAGCACAGGCTTGTATGAACCCCGCCAGTAGTTCGGGATGCTCCTTGGCATAACCTTCGCCCAAACTGTCATCAATACGTTCGATAGCCCCCCGAAGATAAAAATGTACTGTATCGGGGGTTTGTAACATCATGTCGTTTGCTGTTATATCATCGCTGATCAAATCCATACCTTTACACTCCTAAATTTAAATCAAGTTGTGTCTCGAACTCACCAGCAACTAACTCTGTTACCTGATGTACATTTTCCTCGTTGATGACTAAGGCTATACCTCCTACCATAGTAATCTCTCGTAGGTTCTTCTCTTGCAATGCTGTGGGTTTGTTCTTCCCCGCTTTACACTCGATGCCAAAGAACTTGGTGCCGTAGCACCCAACAATGTCAGGTACTCCACTCTTACCGTACCCATGTGTCATAGGGTAGAAGTAATACGCTCCAAGCTTCTTTAACTGATCAACTACTTTCTTCTTCACCTTCGCTTCCGGTGTCATCCGAGTCATCCCCTTTTAGTTGTGCTGTTACACGCAAGATATCTTCCAGAAGGTATCTATCCTCTGGGTTATCTGTATCTAGGTCTATGTTGATTACTATTTTCATTCCCCAAATGCCTTGCGCTTGCCACCGTCATAGGCGTGGGCGTGACCTTCATCTATTAACTGCTGGTTGATGTTAGACTCACCGCTAAACAATGTGCCTAACCACCGCCCGTACTTGCCTTTTCCAGATAGGCATACACTAATAGGTGGTGGTTGGGGTATACCTATGGTGGACGAATCAGTAGTTACTAGCTCTGCTAATCGCTTCTTCGCAGCCAGACCTAATTTCTTTTCCGCCGCATCCTTCGTGCGTGACTCCCATGCATTTATTCCTTCCATGCGAATCCGTAAGTCAGCTAGCAGATCAAGGTCTATGGGTAATACTTTGATACGTACATCTATCGTATCTCCATCGACCACCTTGAGTACCTCATCGACGGGGAAACAAGTGGAATTGGTTTCTTGCGCTTGTAACGTATTTGCTAGGGACAAGCTTAGGGCTACGGCGATCATTCTTTTTCTGTACAGGTACATAGTACTTACTCCTTCTAGGTTTAGATGTCAGGACAGAGGGAGGGGAGGCGAAGTCATTGAGAATGACCACACGCTGATCGTTTCGGTACGCTACGGTGTAGTACTCTATATAGTCACCCACGCTACTCTCCGTTTATATCGCTGGTAATATCCCGCTTCAACCTTGCAGTTGTAGAGCGGTCATAACTACTAGTTAATTGAATGTCGGCTACTCTGCATTTCACAGAGTGCAGGGTTTCTTTTTTGTCGATAAATGGGATAGCTCCCAACTCTTCATCGGTGTAGGTTTGTGTGATGTTCATCGCTACTTCTCGTAACTGGTTTCAGAAACTGGTTTCAATTCAGTTGAAAAATTAATTACTTCAACTGAGGTAATTAGTATTAGTGAGTGGTTGTACTGAC
>TARA_R110000796_G_scaffold110790_2_pt1 | contig 12674 bp, 15 predicted proteins | sample TARA_R110000796 | Tara Oceans TARA_R110000796 (sample SAMEA4397815) | marine metagenome | biome: Polar Biome; feature: [SRF] surface water layer (ENVO:00010504); material: water (ENVO:00002006), including particulate matter (ENVO:01000060) such as... | depth 5 m | reverse complement strand
TACTCCAGTAATATCGCCGGCTACTCGGCCCATGTCGTCGCTGACGTCCATGAATTGCTGCAGATACCAATTGCTACCATCATACGTCCAGGTTGTTATGTCGCCGACAGCTGTTACGATGTCGGTTGAACCACCCTTTAGATTCGTGCCGGTTACATCGTAAGTAACAACATGAGCAGAAACAACTGTAATTGTTTGACCAGCAATTCCATCATCAAACATTGTAATCCCTGTGGTACCACCTGTTTGCCAAAGGTTTCCGGCTGCAACTGACGGCGTGGCGTCGTTAGCAAGAGTACCGATAGCTCCACCAACATTCGCTGCGAAAGCGTCGACCACTGAAACCTGAGCAAGTTCATTAATTGAAATTGCTGTTGTAGTGCCGGCAGCTGTACCAACGCCTATGACAAGATCATCTGCTGTATCGTCCAAAGCAATGTGGAAATCTTGAGCGTTTCCGTCAAACGCCAACATGGCGTCTTCTGCGCCGGCATCACCAATGGTTAATTTGGGGGTTGTGCCGGCCAATATAAGGTGCCCAGAACCCGGTGTAATCGTCGTATTTCCGCCGTCAGCAACAGTAATAGTGGTCGTGTCGGCTACGTCGTCGCCCTGATCTGCACGGAGTGTGAGTACGGCCGAGCCGGCTTCTGGGCCAGTCAACGTAATGCCTGATCCGCTTACGAACATGCTGCCGGTGAGCATCATGTCACCGCCGGAAAAAGCGATATCGTTCGGGATGGAAACGGTGCCTGCGTTGATTGTAATAGTATCGCCGGCCGCATCACCCAAAGTGGTGGAGTCTGCCGAAACAACAAAATCTGTTAGCTTCGCGTTTAAAGTACCGGTAATCTCCATGTTACCTGTAACTCTTGCATTACCGACGACCGTGACTATCGAGCCTGTCGACGGTATCAGATTATTTACGTAGAGTGTTCCCATTTTTTTTGTTCCCCTGTGTACCTATATAAGTATGTTTACAATTCAGAAATATCTATTATTTTTAATGCTGACGTGTCAGGAATTGTGATTGTTTTAGTCGCGCTGAGCGTGATTGGCCCGTACATAACTGCGTTTGTCGAAGCCGGTATAGTAATATTGTCATTCAAACTTGAAGGGTTACCTACAAAACTAGTTATAACGCCGGCGCTAACGCCAAGAGTGCCGGTTACAGATAAAGTGTGCTCAGGACTAGTCGTTCCGATGCCGACGTTGCCTGACGAATCAATAGTCATCGCTTCAGAGTTGTTTGTGAAAAAGTCCATTGAATTATTTGTATGCTGATACCTAATTCGGCCTATATCTTCATCGTCTGTATCTCCAAATTTTATAATTGACTCTCCGGAGACATGGCCAACAATAGTTATCGCGGCGGACGAATAGCCTGGAAGATTTCTTTGGAATATTGCTATTGTGTCGTTGTCGATGGAAGGAAGCGATCCTGATCCATTTAGTTGAGCATGCAGCACGGAGGAAGGACTTGCCGTTCCGATGCCGACTCTATTGTTCGTGTAATCATATACTAAATTGTCGGATCCGCTGTGAGCAGAACCAGAATCAAAAATGATATGTTTGTCATTTTCCACGCCCATGTGGAAAGAGCTTGAAGATAAATCACCTAAAATAATCGAAGCGATTGTGTCTTCGAAAGCCAGTTTCTTCCATGTTCCAGAGTCGCCGGCTGACCCAGAATAGATACACCAATCGTTTAAATCCCAGTCTGTTTGACCGTTGACGGAGGTTGTTCCGGATCCCGTAACTTGCCAGTAATCTCCTGCTGAAGCAGTCAAGGATGTGCTAGAGTGGTAACCACCGTCGACCAGAAGGGTGGAGAATGGTCCGCTAGCGGCTTCGGCTAGCCCTGAGCCAGTACCAGCATTAGTAGAGGCATTCCAGTATCCTTGAAATCTGGCTGCTCCTAAATATGCTATACTTCCTGACGCTACTGGCATTCAAATTATCCCCTATGTTAAAAAGTGCTACAAGCGGCAAATATGTTAACCGTGGCGGCGGTGCCATTGACAAAAGCGACACGATCTATACCCAAAATTTCATAAGTTCTGTACTCTCTAGAGAGAGGAACATGATTCACGGGAGTTGTAGAAGAGTTTACTGCGTCGACTGATACAGCGGCGTTTGCATCATTTTGCCCTGATCCGCCGGCCTCGGTTTCTGGCAGTTCAAACCACCTTTGAAAAGCGTGACAGTACCCATAAATCGTTGTAACGGGTGCGTTTGTATCTGAACCGTCGTTGGTCTCTTCAATCAGAATATGCAAGTATCTTTGATTTTCAGTTAAATACCCTACTGTTGACGCGGTGATACCTTTTAAAGTATTGGTGTTCGCCAGGGCTGTTATAGCGGTGCCATTTGGGCCGGCTAAATTTTTCGGACCTCTTGTTCGTCCCCAGCTATTATGTCCGGTAAATATTGGTTGTCCTGTGACTGCGTCTGTTGCCATCTTTATCTCCTACCTTTATTAACTATTTTGTTTCTATCTGCTTCCGCTTTCCTAGCATTTTTAATTTTTCTCAATTTTTCTCTTTTTCGTTTCAAGGAAGGCTTTTCATAGAATCTTCTATCTAAATAGTCTTCTATCACTCTTTCTTTTTTACATTTTTTCATAAACTTTCGTATAAGCTTAAGTGCGTCCCCTCTGGTTTGCTCGATCGAGACTTCTACATTATAAGGTTTAGACATTATTTAGTTCCTGCTAGTTGTTTCCACTTGCCGTTAGCTAGTTTTTGTATTCCGGAGATGTCGACACCTCCGTCAGTAGAACTAACGCCGGCTAGTGCCGTCTTTGTATCGTTTTCAGAGACTGGTGCAACGTCATCAAAGACAGAAGTGCTAAAGCCGACTGACTCGTTAAGCCTCTTTATCCTTTCCTGCCTTTGCTTTTCGTATTGTTCGGCATCCGCATGTTTGTCCTCTGCGACAGCGAGCGTTCGTTTTTCTTGTTTAGTATTTTCAGTTAGTGTGGGGTTTAAACCTTTCGCCACTTCTGTTACAATTCTTGACAATACGCCTTCTTTCAATAAGACGTCTTTTACCGCTTGTTCAATTAGCGGTTTTAGTATTTTTTTAAATTCGCTTGTTTTCATTTTAATCTCTCAGTATCGAGTCTATCAATAGATCGACTTTTTCGTTTGAATTCTTTGATTCAGCAATATAATTATGAATTTTAGGTGACAGGTTAACTGTCGTTGCTGTCGTATTACCTGGCGATAAATAAGCTCCCGGTGTAGACGGCTCGGAAACCATATCGAAACAAATTAATTGAAAATCATCTTCGACTATCGTTTCACCATTTTTCTCATTGACTGATCCTAGTCCTCTAGAAGATATTCCCAGCTTTACGCCTGCTTTTACCAGCTCTTTTAAAATTTTTCCAGACGGGGTATCGAGTACTTCTATTTTGCCCATGACACTCTCGCCGTCCCACCACATTTTTGTCATCAAGTGAGAACAATTCTTTAGGTTAACCACACTATCATCCGGATGGTCTAATTCACCTAGGGCGCGGCGCTCTTGTATAGCCTTTTGATAATTTTCTACTTCTCTTTGGAGTGTCTCTTTGCGATATACCCGCCCATTGCCGTTTTTTGTACCAGATTTTTGACAGATTCCTACAAGATAAACTGATCCGTTGGAGATATTACGTTTCTCAGATTCGGTAAGTCTGTCGACGGGACATCGGCCCTCCGGACAAAGCTCAAAGTATTCTCTAAGTAATTCTTTTGACATTTTTTTTTCTGACTACTCCGTATCCGTTGTATTTATTCGCTACTTTTTTAGGGTTTTTAACTCCCCAAACGTACGAGGATGGACTATTTTTTATTTTAGACTTCATCATCTTCTCCAAATTTTTAGCGGGGCTCTCCCCCGCATGGGTGAGCTACCGTTACAGCAGCGTCTTACTTCTGGAATGTTATGCCGTTTCATTTTGAATCACCTCCTTGTGTATTCCTAAATTTTAAACCAAAGTCATCTAAGATGACACTCAAGAAATAGCTTGTCCCGGCGGATAAGCTTCCTAAAAGCAAACCATTTATTAAATTGTATTCATAGGTAAATAGTTCTGTAAAACAATTGATACTCCACAAAAATACACCTACCCAAAAGCCCATGCACAAGGGGCAAGCAAACAATTCGCCTAACATGTTTTTCTTAGGTCGAATAAATTTGAATATCGAACCATATAAAAGAATGTATGTCATTCCATAAGCACAAAGAACAAAATAAAACAAACCCATTTGTCACCTACATCCTGTATATGCTGTGAATACCGTACTTGACCATTCTTGGAGGTAATGAACCTTTTGTGTCTGAGTGACGAGAGGCGTCAAATTCAGTATATTCATCGACCTCTGGCTCAAGTAAGTTCTCTTCTGCTTGTTTTTCAAACTCTTTCATGTTTTCGTAGAAAGGAAGTTCTTCATCGATGAAATTAGAAATAGCGTATAAGCAATATTGTATTTTATCGCCTTCGTTTTCCATTTCGGGGATAGTCGCTTCTTTAGTCATAAAAAGATTGCCGGCTTGTACACTATCGTATTCTATAACGCCCTTTTTAAATAAAAAATCAAATAATCTTTTCTGTGTATCGTACAACTCGTCGTCTAGTTCTTCTTTCGGCATGGACACTATTTTGCTCTTCGAGGGGATAACTAAAATATTCATATCGGGGTGGTCAGAAATTATTATATTGCCATCGATTGTTTTTCTGGCGTTAAGGAGCACCTTTTCTATAGGAGCACCACCTGCCGTTATGTTTATTTTAATTGCCATTGTTTAACTCGTGCACTAAAGACTGCATCTTAATTACTTCCGTAACAAGCTTTTTATCAACCTTTTTATTTTGGTAACTGTTGATTTTTTCTATAACCAAACTGAGTCTTGAGGTCTCATCAGTTTTGTCAATCTGCTTTTGTACTTCTTCTTTCAGCCTGTCAATCTCACCGTAGAGAAACAATTTTAGTTCTAGACCTTCGTCCTTATACGAAGAGACATATTTGTTTAAAAGTGTTTTTTGGTTTTCGTCAAGGGTACTTGAGTACTGGCTATTAAACTTCTGTAAAAATGTTTTTAAAGCTAAATTGTTGACGTTTGGAAAAGGCTTCTCTGAAGCTTCATCTTTTTTAGTGAGCAGCTCGAACAGTCTTTTTTCAACAAACACTTGTTTTTTGGGGTTCGTTTTGTTAAAGACAACCTGGTTGATAGTTGCCATTCTTTTATAATCGCGAACGAAGCTATTCCAACTCTCTGCACCAAGTTTCTTGTTTATCACATCGATGATCTTTGTTTGGCTTTCGTAAATGACGTCAGCGTTTAATTTCGAAGCGTACGCTTTCGCTTCAAAAATTATTTTTTCAATTGTGTCCGCGTCTAGGTCTTCCAACCCTTCGAAAGATTTGTAGATCTCCAGTTCTTCTCTTAGCGGAGCGCCTTTACAAAAAAAAGTTTTTAGTACGTTCAACGCTTGGTTTTTTCTCTCTTGCAGGTTGTACATACTGGCCTTTGAAACTTCGTTTATTAAAGTCTCGTACACAAAGGCCGTATTCCTCTTTTTATTATGTTTCAGTTTCATCTTCCGTTTTCTCCAGTTGTTCTAGCGAATTAATTAAATTCTTTATATCAACGCTTTCTTGAAAAAGCTTTTTTTCTTCCTCATCATAGTAATTAGCATCCTGTCCCTCTGAAAAACGATAAAGAGAATTTATGTCGCTTGCTCCAGGCAAAAACGACCTGGGACTAGCGCCAGTGTGCTGTTGGCCGCCTTGAGCTAGAAAAGATTGTTTTCGGCCGGTGCGACTGTCGACAGTGACCGGCTTGTAATATTTTCCTTTCGATGCATTTGTTGTCGTGTGGGTCCTTCCAAACATATCTTTGGTCTCACGCCAGCCGCCGGCGTCACGTTTACCCGGCGGAGCTTCGGGCGCGGAGGATTCATCACCTGCCGAGCCGCCCGGGGTAGCTAACAGAGGACCTTCTTCTTCTGCCGGCGCTTCAGCTTCGAGAGCGGCCGGTTCTTCCGGACCGCCAGACGCTTCTTCGCCGCCCATGGCCAGATCCGATCCGCTCAAACCGCCGCCGCCTTCTGCAACTGCGGCTTCACCGACTTGTTCCAGGAAGAAGTCGTGTTTTCTATCATAGAACATCTCTGCTTGCATCCTCTGGAACTCTTCTTCATTAATGTTAAGGAGATTTTTCGAAACCCAACGTCGGCTAAAGTATCCGCTGTTTGTAGCACCGTCGGCTGCTTCGAAGCGTGCTTTCCAATGTTCCAATTCTTGCAGCTCTGCTAACTTTGATGGGTTGTTAAGCGCAAGTTTAAACGAAAGCAAGTCGTTTCCACGATAACCCATTGTAAACAGATGAACAATGGTAATTTTCTCTAGTTCAGACACGATAGAACGTTGAAGTCTTTGGATTGTTCTCGCGAATCTAATATCTTTCTGTGCTAAAGATCCCTTATCCTCTTCTCCGCCTTCTCCTTGCGACAAGTAAGACATCGGAACTTTCAGTGCGCTAAAAAGTTTGTCTCTCAAATACTTTACGTCATCGATTTCACCGGTATACTTTCCCGATGCTACCGTCTCAATCTTTGTGCCGCTCTCGCCGCCGCGGACCGGGATATAATAGTCCTCTTCAACACTGAACGGGTTGTATCTAAGATCGACATGTCCGGAAGAAGCATCAACAATTTGATTCCTTTTCATGTTGGTCATGACTTTCTGCATATACTGCTCTACATCTTCTGGCGGGATTCCTCCGACGTCAATGTAAAAAACTCGACGTTCCGGAGACCTCACAATACGGTAAGCCATCACCGCGTCTTCCAACAAAGTTAATTGTCTCCAGATTCTGCGGGCGCCATCTAAAACTGATGTTCCGTACGGAGCAAACTTATCGTTGCCTAAAGCTCTAAAGTGTCCTACTTGCCAATTTTCTAATGTTAGGCCACCGGTGTTCCACTGATACTGGATGTAGTTCGGGTTGTTTTTATCTTCCCCCTCTATTCTTTCAAGCTCATTTGCCGGTAATCCAATTGTGTTCTTAACGCCCTCGTCTTGTTCGATGTCCAGGTAAAGAAAAAAGTCGCCGTATTTGCACATTGAGCGAACCCAACCGTACAAGTTAAACTCGATGTTCAAAACGTTATATAGCAATGTTTCAATCACAGATTTGATTTCTTGATTACTGCAGGATATGTCAACAATTGGTCTGTAAACTGAAAATGTTGTCATTTCATCAGCATAAATGTCTAACGCGGACGAGATCTCTGGCGTGTATTCCATCTGATCAAAGTCAACATAACGATCCATGCGATTTTGATTTTGATAATAGTCTGATCTGAGAGAACTATAGACGTCCTCGTAAGCAGACATCTTAAATTCTTGGCCGCTAGCAGATTTAAATCTAGATTTGTACTTGTCAAGACTCTTCTTTTTAAGTTGACGAGTGTCTTGTCTTCTGTACTTTACTAAAGGTCCAGAAAGTAGTTTGGTCAGCTGTTTAAAGAGATTGCTTTCTTTATTTTTGCTACTTCTCTTGTTTATCGATGGCGCCATTTTTTATCCTTTGAGTAACCAGAGAAAATCTTTATAATTTTGCTTGTTCTCAGCCTTCTCAGTCTGTTTATATGATATCATGCCTGGTATGCTCGTGTTAAGTTTTGTGTTCGTTGAGTTTATAGACGACAAAAATGCTTTTTGGTATTCTATTGCTTTTTGGTTCAAAGAAAATGCGGTCTCTTTAACCCAGCCGCCAATAGCACAAGCCAGGATAAGGTCGTCGTTATATTTTTTCATAGCTTCTGGTCTGCCATTTTGCCAAACAAAAGTTTTCATTTCGCTAAAAAGCCTTTTTGACTTTATGATAATTAGTTTGTTTCTTATTAACTCTTCTAATTTAGACATTATCAGAGGTCTAGTCTTAGATGAAGTTGTAAATCCAGGGATTACTCCAGGCAATTCTGAGTGGTAAGACTCCACATGTTCATGCGTTGACTTTTTAGAATAGTATATGTTTGGATAAGCCTTTTCCTCTAATTTTGACAGTACGCCCCAGCCTACCGAGTTGTTTTCTACTACGATCATAGAATCTCCAAACTCGCGGCCGGCTTGGAATAGCACGTCAGCGAAGATGTCGGGGGTCGGCTTACCTTGATACTCTGCGACAATCTCGGAAGTTTCTAGTTTGAAAACATGGAATGTTGAATAGTCTTCACCGTCCCCGCGGGCCACGTCCGCAGATATCATGTAGGAAAAACCTGGTGTGTACTCTTCCCAAATCCACAAGTTTCTGTCAAAACCAGTTTTGTACTTTGGATCCTCAAGTTGTGCTTCGATAAGTTCCAAGTCTTCAGGGTGAAAAACTGTTTCACCGGACATGTTGAAGTTACATTCTAGTTCCTGTGCAATTTGTCTCCTGGACATATTTCTGGTTTCTTTTTCGAACCATTCTTGGTCACGATCCGGATGTACATCCCAGGGCAATCTCACAAAATGAAAATCATTTTTTTTGACTTCGGCGCTAGCGTACGTTTGATGAAACCAGTTGCCAACACCGTTGGGCGTTGAGAGAGCTATGCATCGGCCACCGGTTGATAGGGTCGGGTATAAACCGGTCCAAAGCTCTTCTAATCCGTCGACGTGTGCAGCCTCGTCAATAACCAGTAAAGACAATGCTTCTGAACGGCCCGCGTCAGAGCTAGTTGAAGATGCCTTTATCTGTGAGCCGTTCGTAAGTTCGAACGAAGTTCTGTTATCTATCGAGATGCTAGCTAATTTCATCCATTCCGGCAAATGCTTGTGGATTGCCTTTACCTTTTTTACTAAATTTGCGGCGGTGCCAAATTTAGTTGCAATAACTAAAACGTTTTTATCGCGATGGAACATCATAAGCCATGCGACATACGCGGCTGAGATTGTTGAAATACCAAGCTGTCTGGCTTTTAGAATAACTGTAAATCGGTGATCATTAAAATCTTTGACTAAGTCAGCCTGAAAGTCATAAGTGTTGAAGGGAATGAGACCCCTCATCGGGTGTGATATTTTCGCGTAATTATTAATAAAATACACGGGGTCCTTGCCCGACTTCACAACTTCTCTTAAGATCTGCTCTTTAGTCAAAGAGTATGACATTTTTAGCTCTCAGCTTTACGCTTGTCGTTTTTTGGCCTTGTTCCTAGGCCGCCCTGAGATAGAAAGCTTTTAAACGTTTTCTCTAGCTGGTCCTCTGAGGGTTCTTTGGCGTCCTCAACGTCGCTCATGCTCGTAATTTCATAGTCTTTTCTGGCTGTGACAAAAACTCGAATACGGCTAGTTGATTCGACTCTTGCGTCGCACTCGCCCTTTTCTTTTAATGACAGGGTGTTACCAGTTATTTTTTTGTATTGTTTCTTCAAATAACTGACTATATCCGACATAGTTTGTTCTAGCTCGTTCTCTAAGTTCTGAGCATATACATCTTTTAACAAGAGATCTGAATGATAAGAAACTATTAGTGTTTTACCGCTGCAGCGGACTTTGCAACCGTCGATTACTCTTTTGTCAAGTAAGGGATTACCTTCTTCTCTTTTCAGGCCTATTTTTATGGGCTCTCCGTTTTCATCAGTCGCACCGTCGTACATGCCAGCGGCCGCTTGTGAAATTCCTCTTAATATATCAACTACTTTTTGTGACATTCTTTGGTCTCCATCCGTCTAACCATCTTTGCTCACGGGCTTCTATGTATTTTATAAAACATTTTGCGCAACAATCAAATTTGGTAAAATATATATCATCATTTATTGTTTTTAGTTTACTTTTGCAAGTGGGACAATTTAAAATTCCCTCTTTATTAAGTAGTTTACGGCTAACTAAAACACCGTCAACATTCTCTACATTATGTTCCTGTTCAGATTTTTTCTGCTTTTGTACAAATTCTTCTAATTGCTGAATATAATCCTTTTCTTTTTCGGTATCCCAGTGCTTGGCAGGATTTTCAACTGCTTCAGCGCCATATTTTTTTTTAATCGCCTTCTCCAAGCCGGCGACATAATTTAAATCATCGCTCTTCATTTAACGATCTCAACACTGATACGAAATACAGCCACTGACAGCACAACCCCCATCAATACTCCTCCGAATATCCACCACTCCTGACTGTTGTTCCCCATCTCTGCTTCTAAAAGGTGGTTTAAATCCACAATCTGCTCGTTTTTTAAAGAAAGGGTTTCTTCGTAAATCTTTTTTAACGAATCGTAATCTACTTTTAATAAATCGTGGGACAGCCGCTTGCCAGATAATTCTTCTTGAAATTCTTTTCGCAACTCTAGTTCTATCTCTGCTCTCAGATACTTTTGGTTGATGATCATCTTCGAAGCAGCGATTGGATCTAATAAAACTCCAGAATACGGAGCTTTTTCATTGAACGCAAGCGAGGTAACTTGCCCCTCTAATTCTTGTGCCTGTACCTGAATGGGTACCATCACGAATGTGAATATTACAAAACCGACTATAAATCTTTTAAACATATTTTACTCGTTCTTCTTGTGAAATTTCGCGCTTAAAATTTTTGCTATTTCTTCTGCTAGCTTGTCTGGGCTATCTTTGTTCTCTTCGATAATTGCAACAAGTTCGGCGTGCTTTTCTTTTTTCAGATCTTCTATTTTAACGTCGTGCTCTTTTTCTATTTTTTCTAACTCTTCTTTGTGAGCTTCCACGACTTTTTCTTTTTTTAGATCTTTCTCTTCATTTACGCTTGTTATTACTTCTAGCTCTTTTTCGTATTGTTCTCTTTGCCTGAAGAGTAAGCCAAATAATTTGTTTTTCATGCTAGCGCCGGTGGCTAACGAAAACAATAGCAACAGTACTATAACAGGCCAGTACCAGTAATGCTTAAACCAAATCCAAGCTTTTTTCCAAAAAAGCACTGTGAGCATCTTTAACTCCCGTGTTTCCAACGAGCAGCAATGTCAACCAGTGCTTCTGAGCCTATATAAGCCAGTGTGACTGCGACCCAATCCTCGCTTGTCAAAGAATTTTGAGCGACCAACCAAGTTGCGGTGCCCCAAGCTAAAAATTTACGTGATATAAATCGATTTATATGTTTATCTAACCATGCTCTTACTGCCATCATAATGACCTCCTGCGTATATAAATAGTCTATTCGCTGACATATGCTCTACCATTATTCTTCTCGATCATGATTTCCTGATCAACAATGTCTTTCAGAGAATCCAAATGAGAAATCAACAGAACGGTCTTAAACTGACTTTTTATCATTTCTAGAATTCTAACAAACCCTTCCATGTTCTCCGCATCTAAAGCTGTTCCGGGCTCGTCTAAAACGAAGATGTCACCCTTTGGGAGGGTCGAGACGTTTAAAAGTGCTAAACGTATTGCCATCGCCGCAATCGTTTTCTCGGCACCAGATCCCATCTCGATGGGACGTGGATCGTGTTTCGGATGTTTGATCATGATATCCAGCTTTGACTCTTCGTTTTCGAAGAAGATTTCAAAGTCGACGATGTTTGTCAAAATCTTAGAAATTTCCGTGTTGATAAGCGGAAGTCTCTTTTTGATTATGTCGTATGATATCCCGTTCGGGTGCATGCATTTCAAAAACAAGTCAGCAGTTGTAAATTCTTCTTGGAGATTTGAGAACTCTTCTTTTTGTTCTGTGAATTGCACGTACTTTTGTTCTAAACTTCCGACTTCCTTGTACAGATCAAGCACCTTCTTCCTAAAACTGTTTAGTTCTCCGTCGATATTGTTCTTTTCTTCTGTAATAGCATCTTGTTTTTCTACCAAGAGTTGCAAACTTTCAATTGACTTCTTGTTTTCTTCAAAAAGTAGTTGTCCCTTCTGAAGGCCTTCCAGTATATTTTTAACTTGTAAGATTTTTACTTTGTCTTTCTCTATGTCAAGCTCCATATTGGAGACATTTTCTTTTAATGAAGACTTTTTCTCTAAAACCATGTAGTATTTCTGGATATACTTGGCAACTTTATCAGGGTTCATGTCGAGTACTTTTTTATCTATGGTCTCGTGTGTGAGCCTAAGCTGATTTAGTTCTATTTCGACGTACTTGTGATCTTTGAGCGAATTTTTTGCATCGTGTACAAACTGGCAGGCTTCTTTGAGCGCTGAATTACACGGAGCTTTTTTCAAGAGATCGAGTTTCTTGTTTATTATTTTTTCCCGATCTTCGAAAGAAGCGATCCTTGTTATAATATCAGACATCTCCGATTGCTTTTCATTAATATCGTCTTTCTGCTCATTAAAGAAGTCGATGTTAAAGCTTTCTAGAAAATTTTCTATCTTGTCTAAGAGAGCAATGTTTTCTTCTAAAACTGGACTTCTTCTGGTGTTGTCCCCTGAAAGCTCTTCAATGGTCTGTATGCATTTCTTGATTTTTTCGTGAGCGTCGCGATAAGCAGCCACTTCTTTAGGGACCGCGTCGATTTCCTGATTGATCACCTCCAGCTTCTTTGTAACTTCGGAGAACTTGTCTTCTACAACCGAAGTCTCACGTTCTCTAATTGAAAGGGACGCTTGGGCTCTTGCTAATTCGGTTCTTGATTCTTTTATCAGATTATCATAGTCTGTGTCTGCGAGTCTTCTTATGGCACCCTTCAAATCGACTGACTCTTCGTTACACATCTTAAACTTTCGATCAAACAG
>TARA_R110000796_G_scaffold128353_2_pt1 | contig 12699 bp, 11 predicted proteins | sample TARA_R110000796 | Tara Oceans TARA_R110000796 (sample SAMEA4397815) | marine metagenome | biome: Polar Biome; feature: [SRF] surface water layer (ENVO:00010504); material: water (ENVO:00002006), including particulate matter (ENVO:01000060) such as... | depth 5 m | reverse complement strand
TCTACGACTACTTTTGTTATAAAATTATTGGGAGTTACTGTCACTCCTCCGGGACCTAGGGCTGAAGTATTATTATGAGTAACTACAAACTTATTTGGACTTCCTGCGGTAAGATTGACAGAAACGCCTGAAGCTCCAGAAACTGATAAAGAGTTTCCTTGCGAAATTGTTATTCCTGTAGCTGCGGCTCCGTTTACACCTGTAGCCTTCCAAGTATAGATATTATCTGTTATCTGTGTTTGTAGATCTCCAGAGGCTCCAGTTACATAGCTAGTAGTAGCATAGGAAGATAAGTCTTGGTCTGCTCCGCTTACCGTAAATATATTAGGACTACCGCTTGCAAAGCTGACAGTCGTATTACCTGCTCCGGTAACTTTCACATCGTCTCCGGTACTAATATCAGACGTGTTAGATCCATCTGTAGCAGTCCAACCGGAATATCCTGCGGCTGCAGGAGGAGTGTTGATCGTTAGAGTATTGCTTCCGGAATTATACGCTACGGTTGTTGCTCCGCTTCCAGTAACTTTAACTTGGGAAGTTGTCGTTATATTTTCTGATACTGATCCGTCCGTTATTGTCCAGTACTGGTAGTTGTCCTTACTGACAGCTATCCCAGAAACAGTATTTATCCTTGAGGCATTAGTAGCTCCTGTGGATGCAATATTTGCAGTGTTCGTTGATACGAGACCAGACAGATTTGATATGTCAGTATAGTTAGCTGAAATGTTTCCAGAATTCGTCGCAGCAGCCGATGCGTTAGTAGATCCTGTGGCTGCAAGGTTACCTGTAGTGGCATATGAAGATAAGTCTGGAGTTGTCCCACTGACAGTAATACGACTACTACCAGTATTGAGATCGACACTAACCGTTCCAGCACCAGAGATCTGTAAAGTCTCTTCGCTGCTTATATTAGTATTAGTAGAAGAATCTCCTCTTATTTTCCAAAAATCATAATTATCTTTTCCTGCTATCGCTGCAGCATTTGTAGCCCCTGTAGCTGCTATGTCAAGAGATAAGGTATTTCCTGTTGCGTGAATGACTCCAGCATAGTCGGTGGCGATTACTCCCGAAAGATAATGAACAGCCTGAGGGGTTATTGCCCTATCTACCATTCCACTAGTTACAAGATTATGAAGCCTGACTATTCCACTTGCTCCAGTTGTGCTAGCTATAGCATTGAATTCTGTACCGGACAGTTGTAGTCCTGTACCTGCTGTGTATGTTCCTGCGCCCGAAGCTGCAGTAGTCTGGGTAGTACCGTCATTAAAGATAATACCAGTAGCGCCTATAGATACTCCTGTGACTGAAGCTATATTAACTTCGTCGGCAAAAACTGCTTTTTCAGCAGGATATGTAACAAAGATAGTTCCACTACCACCTAGACTTACTTTGTTATTAGAATTACTACTAGATAAAACAGTATCTCTTGTGAGCTGTGTTCCACTATATGTACCTATTCCGACTTCCCATTTGGAGGGAGTCTCTTCTATAGCATAATAGGTTTTGGTGTTGTTCCCAAGTACAGAGAAGTCTTGGAAACCGCTAGCTGAATAGGAAACGTCTAGGGTCACTGTGCCGGAGCCCGTGGTATTAGTTCCCTGTTTTATCCTGTCTTTTATACTTATTGTCATAGGACTCCTCTTATTTATTAAAAAAAGCCGCCCTCAGCAACGCTAAGGTCACTAAAGGCGACTTGTTATAAACTCAAGCCGAGATTCTCTTAGAATGCTCCAAGAAGAACTCGTCTATTGTCAAGAACAGCGAAACCGTGCTCTGCCCAGCCGTACATGCCGGCGCGTCTTTGGCGATGAAGCGTGTCATCTTCAAAGATCTGTACTTCTTGTCGTACAGGCATAACAAAACTGTCGTTGCTTGATAAGTCAAGACCTACAACGATCTCTTTTTTGGTTCCCGGAAGGGTTCCAGAAAGATCAGTACTGTAGTATACTTGATATTCTTGGCCTTCACCAAGCTCATCAATGTCATGAAGATTTACTTGGAAGATTCTAGTCAAGAGACCACCTTCTTTAGTAATCAAATCACGACGTGTGACATCATCAACTTCATCTACGCCCCAGTTTCGAATGTCTTCAAGACCTTCTGGACTGAGGAAGAGATCTGTCATCTGACCGCGATTAATAGAAGAACTATTACCGCCACCATTACGTCTCATGATAGTTTTCATGAGAGAGACAAGTCTCTTACTAAAGTATCCTGCTGATGCATCAGCGTCATATACCAAGATGTTACGGTCAACACCGGCACTAATAATTGTGTGCCAGCCATCATCGTTCATCTTCTTAACAAACTGACCTTGAAGAACGTCCATTGCACGTCCAACAACATCCCAACGAGCGTCACGGGCATATTTCAACAAAAAGTCGATAGATGCACCAACGTCATAAGTCGGAACCATTACATAGTCACCCTCAACAGTTCGTTCAGGAATTCTACCATGATTAGGGATGGTATAAGCTACGAAATCACTTTCTGTTCCGGGAGCAAGAAGATCCAAAGGAAATTCAGCGCTTGCACCGGGTGCCAGACGTATCGCTTCGAAGATACCATCGAGAATATCGCCACTCATAACTCCTTTTCGAAGAGGAAGCTCAAGAGCTTTAGCAAGTTCTGCTGTAGCTCCTAGGGATTCTTCTTTGATTAATGAACCGGCTTGGCGTAAAACCTGATCCATTTCGGGAGTTGGGTCAAATAACTTTCTCGTCATTTTTCTTCTCCTCTAAACGATGTTAATTTCTACTTTAGCGTAACCGTCTGCATCTTTAGCAGAAAGAAATCGGCCAATCTGGGCGCTAGAAGCTGTAGTGGTAAGTTTACCTTGATTATCAAAGTATGCTTGGTCACCGGCATCTGGCGTAGCCCCATCAATATTATCAGTTACAACCGTACCTCGACGTAACAAAAGAACTTTACTGCCCTTTTGAACCTCGTCTTTAGCGAAGTTGATATGTTGACGTGTAAGATCTAGATCTACAACGTCATTTAAAAGCATTCCAGCACAGTCTCCGCTCACGCCGGTGGCTACAATAACCAAGGCTGAGGAATCGTCCATACTTGCTCCAGAACCGTTGGAACTGTGGGTTACAATTTGCCCGCGAGTTGCCGTTGCGTTCATGAAGAAACTAAGGTCTGTGAGATGCTCGACTCTATCAGGTTTAAGTGCCATTTAGAAATCTCCTTTACTCATTGGTGTTAAGGGTTTTGTTGATCTTTAATTTATCAAAAACATAGGAATCAACCCAATTGCGAAGATTAGCACGAGTATGTTCTGATTCATCTACTTCTTCATCAGAAGCAACTGAAAGATCAGCCTCTTCTTCTACAGAAGCAGTTTCTAGAACGTCTTCAACTAATTCTTCGGCTTCAGCCTCAGCTTCTTCAGACTCTTCAGCTTCCGCTGCTTCCTCTGTCTCTTCGGCTTCGTCATTACCTTCTTCTGCTTCGGCTTTATCAGCTTCAACAACTTCTGGTTTGATACTAGCAATTGTAGCAACAACTTCACTAAATTGCTCATCTGTAAGAGAGGCAAAAGTTTCAAGCTTAGCTTCAACCTGATCTTCAGCAATTCCTGCTTCGATTAAGGCGTTGGCTCTCGCGTGTCGCTTTTCCTTCTCTTCCATTTCTGCGATTGCAGCTTCTGCTGTGTCTTTAGCTTCAGTCAACTCAGTGATTGTAGCTGCTAGAGCTTCAATCTTTACTGCATCTTCTTTAGCTGCTTCTTCAGCTTTCGCTACGGTTTCACCTAAAGCATCAACAATCTGATTTAACTCAGTAGTTTCAGCTTCAAGTTTTTCGACATTAGCCTTGGAAACTTTATTAGTAAGCTCTTTAATTTCTACCTGTGAGGCAGAAAGGGCTTCTTTAAGCTCTTTGACTTGTTCGTTTAAGAAATCGCTTGTCATAAGAATCTCCTCTTCGGAACCTGCATTAGAAAGAACGTTTTGTTCTACTCTAACTGATACACCATTATTTTTAGAAAACAGGTTTTTTGCTATTGAAGCACCTGCAAAATCAAAAACTTCATCATTATCAAAGATGATACTTTCTGGATTCGCTGGCTTCTCGACAAAGCCCTTCCCTGAAAACGTAATATTCCTCAACATTCTACCTACTTTGTGATCTTGATATTGTCCTGTTCCTCCATAGGATCTGAGATGTCGAGTCAAGAAAGATGTTTCTTCATTTCTTGCCACAATATTATTCAAACCATCTGGAGACTGAACAGCATAATCAAAACCTCTAAATATGCATTCCATTGAGACGAACATTTCTCCATGTTCGATTTTTCTTATTAAATCTTCTGCGCGAGCTTGATATTCTTCATCTTGCCATTGTCTGTATATAACAGAAGAAACTAGAATGTGTATTTTGTCTGGTAAATCTTCAGCTGTTGTGTTGTCATCAACAAGATTGAATTTGTCATCGACTGGCCAGCTTGAGATTATACTTCCAATTATTTTCTTTTCATCATGTTCTAAATTTGCAGGCTTATACTGCGGGGTCTTGCGAGCAGACCAAACCTCTTCTGATCCAAAGACATCATCGTTTTTATTCCAAGACGAAGTTACAAGTATAGAATACGTATGATAAACATCATCATCTTCTGTCCCTGCAATAGACAAAAATTCTGTAGCATTTGACTTAAGCGGATCAAGTACCGATGGTTCAATGCTATCCACGGAATGAAGTGGAGAAGCATATGCTATTGAAGCATTACTTCTTATCTGCTCTTCTAGTCCGGCATTCTTTTCGGATTGATATATAATTATTTTGCTCATTTTTACCTCTTTATTATTTACACCAATAGATCATTCTTTTCTACAAAGTAAGTATAGTAAGAAGCGCGAATGCTTCTAACTTCATCAATAGTCAATCTTTGTTCTGAATCTTCAGACGCTTGAGATATCCATTGTTCGCATTCACTATGAATACTTCTATCTTGCATCCCCAACTTTATTGCTTTAGCAACACTGTCTTCATCCACCTTAGAATTAGGAGCTAGAGAACATAATATCTCAAATTTCACTTTCTCTGATTGTTGCGTCTGCTGAGAACTTAGACTTCTCATATTTTTCTTTTCAAAACCACTTAGAAGAACTGGATTTGTTATCTCTGATATTTTAGCTTGAGCTTTCTTCGCCCATAGTTCAGTCCTAGCTTTTATAGCAGGCTTGAACGTTCTTCTTTCTCTCGGAGTGTCATCGGTAGAATTTTTAGGTCTTCCCGGCTCTCCCGGAGACTGAGGACTATCTGTCTTAGGGCCATTTTCAGGCTTAGACCTCATCTCTAAAGCACTCTTCTCATCAGGGGTTTTTGGATCTAGTTCTAAACCCACCTGAGAAGGAGAAGCCACCCCTGTTTGTAAGGCAATTTTCTCAAGAGAGAAGTCTTTATCAACAGAGTGATATGGGCTAACTTTTTCTGGCATCTTTCCTTTATCTCTCTTTTTAGCTTCATTGAATATTCTCTTCTCTTCAATCCCGGGTTTTGCCTTGATTTGTCTCTGGAGAAATTCGTCACTAATAATATTTCTATCAGCTAAATTAATCATCAACTGCATCATAGAAGCAGGATCATCTAATTGAGTAAGGTCGAATTCGACCTGAGCTGGCTGCCTAAAGCCCATAGATTTCTGCACAGTTTTTATCTGAGAATTCCAAAACTCAGCAAGAATAGATCTAACATAGTTTAGTCTTTCTGTTAATGTTTTTAGAGAAATGAAATTGTTTGTAGTTCCACTAGCTCCAAAAGTACCCGTCAACGTAGGAGGTATACCAAGACAGGAATAGATAGACATAAGAGTAGGCCTGTACTTTTCTTCTCCTAAGAATCTCTGAACATCAGTACCAGTCTCCAAAAGCTCAATATCTGGACCCCAAACGATATCCATCGTGCCGCCTCCAGTATTTGACCCTAATATGCCACCAAGAGCATTTGCTGCTGTCGGAGTAGGAGCTAGTTTATGCTCTAAGCTTCCAAGCTTCCACACTCTAATCTTATTTACAGCACCATCTAAGGCAGCCTTGTCAGCAAGCTTTAATTTTTCATATAAAATAAGATCATCAAAGCAGGCATATGTCATAGGATCAGCCCAAACTTGCCAGTCATCTTTTTTATAGAAATAAGTGAATGTTTTATCTTCAGGCAAGATTACGCCCTTACCAGAGTTCTTGGTATCTAGAAATTCTTTAGGGATATTTTTTAACATCTCTCTTTCTCTTGAATCTCCAGAGTTCTTTATCTTATTAAGATCTCTCTTTAAATCTTTTGGGATATCCATCCTATAGAGATATTTTCCTGACATAGAGGCCAGAGGACCACCAACAACATCCAATAACAAAGGATCAAGAAAATTATACTGCCAAGGGAGCTCTCCCTTTTTAAATATATTTTCTTTAAGATCAGCCCTCATATCTATCTCTGCTACAGCCTTCTGCATCTCAAGTCGCTTGCTTTTGTTAAGCTTAGCTGTTTTCATTCTTATAACTACATTGGCTTCTCTGAAAAGAAGATTACAGAACCTCTCTGAAACAAAAGAGCCTTTTACTCTAGAGAACCAATCGTTATAGAATCTTTCTACTCTTGGATTAGGATGAACCAATCTAATCCCTTGACAGGCGAAATCCGCCATTAAGTCAATTGAATTTCTTATAAGGCCTATTTGTCTATAGGATTTTCTAGCAAATGAGATAATCTCTTTGGACTTAGTAGGTACTCTTTCGTTAGGGCGAAAATAATCATAATCGCCTTTTTGGAGTCCGGGACGACCACTCTGGTATGTTGTTATGTTATCATAGGAGCTTCTACCTGCAGCAGCGAACTCAGCTATAGAACTAGTGTAGTTGTGTAGAGCAGCATTTTTTCCCTTTTCATCATCCCAAGAAGTATATGCTTCTTCGCTATTAATAGCATGATCTATATCTTTTTGTTTACTGCGTGGATATTTTTTATCTACCATCGGAATCCTCAATGAGTATTAAATTGGGAACAATACCTATTGTAATTTACACCAATCTTAATTATTCTTATTAACTACGATAAAACTATCTGGAGAAATATTCTGAGCCCACTCTGGGCCCTTGTACATGTTTCCTCCTGCTCCTTGGGCTTGTTGTCCAACTATTAGGCCTACGTGCTGATACGTTGGCGTTGGGAGCTCTCTTTGGATAGTTCTTGCTATCATATTAGCAATTACTAAAGCGCTATAACGATCTTTTCTCATCCTGCCTTTTTTTCCAGAACCTAATTTAACTTCTGGAGTATTCCATCTTTCTCTTCCTGCTGTAGTTACACTCATAACTATAGTAGAAAGCTCATCTTTTAGTTCTTCTACTTCCATCGCAGCGTCCTCTAATGTATCATAGAGCTTTAAGGCTTCTGAATTGCCAACCTTTTCTTTCATTTCCTTAAATAGTATCTTGTCTTTTTCAGAGGTGAGACTCAAAGTTAAAGTATCAAAACGAGGGAATAACAAAACCTTGTCTTCTAAGTCTTTTCTAAGTCCATGATTAGCATTAGATGTCCAAGTTGAACTAGCGAAGTTGATAAGCTCTAAGCAATGGTCCCCAGCTAAATCATCAGTATCTTTTGTTTTCTTATCTTCTATAATTGGATAGATAGGCCTTTCTCCGGGCTTAAGTTTATCTAAATCTCTCAGACCCTCAGCTATTGTAAACCCACCACCTTGAGAGTCGATACCAAGCCTAATACAAGGGAATAATTGCATAAGATTTCGTATCTTACGAGCACAGAAAGAATAGTAATCATGAGAATCTGTGAGTCCAACCTTCTTCCTTCCAGCAAAGTCTTTTTTGTTTGTAGTCCAAGTATAAACAACTCTTTGATGTTCTGGGTGTAGCTCAACAACAACAACCGCAAAGTTATCTTGTTCAGAAGCTGGATCAACTCCTATTATATATTTTTTATCTTTCTGGCCTCTAGTCATGGAATCAAACGGTTGATCACACCATTTTGGCCAAGTGCCCTTTTCTACATTACTATCGTTAGCAACACAAGCGTGTATTAAGCTCCTTCTAAAAAATCCCTGACTGTCTGCAGTAAAGCATGCTCCGTACTCCATTTGGTAAATACCATTGTGCATAGTAGCTCTTGATCTAGCAACCTGCTGGTCGTCCATGAACCCTTCAGGTATGAGCTCATAAGGGAATCTAATTATAGAAAAAGAGGTCCAATCAAGCCTTTTCATGTAATCTGGAATATCTTCTTCGTCTTCTTCATTCTCAGCAGCAATCTTTTTAAAGTCTCCACGATTAAGTATAGTGGATTTATATTTCTTCCAGTATTCTGCATATGGTTCGAAATCATATCCTGCTGTACCAGATATGATAGACTGATTTGTTTCCCTGTCTTTGTAATTCTCTTCTGACTTATCATTCCATACCCCTTCATCCTGCATCTTCTTACGTCGGGCAGCGTCTTTGACATTCTGCGTTGGATTACTAGATACAGCAGCGAAACCAGCTACAACAGTTTCATATATATGAGTAGGAATAGAATTAAATTCGTCTGCAATAATAGTATGGGCTCTCAATCCCCTGATCTTATTTCCGTCGCCAAGAGGAACAGCCATTGCCCAGCTATCATTAACCTTCATAGTGCATCGGTCAACATCTCTACGTGGCCCACTTGCATCAGAACATATACTCTGAAGAATAGGAGCATTACGCCATATCGTATCCATATATTCAAAAATAACTTTAGACTGACGAAAGGCAGCACCTACTATAACTATTTTTGTTCCGGGAATAAGGATACATTTTAGAATAGAGTACACAGCTAGGAGAAAAGATTTTCCAAAACCCCGAGAGGCGATATACATTGGGAAAGGTCTATTCCAAAGCTCTCTTAGTACACACGTTTGAACGGGTAAAAGATCTACCCCCATTAGTGTCTTAACTGTCCAATGAAAATATTCCGGATCTCTCATCTTCTTTATTATGTGGAAGTGAAAGTCTTTCTTCTCTTTCTCTGTAAGCCCTGAGAGCGGCGATCTGGCATCCTTGAGATCTTCTTCTGTTATGCCAAGCCAAGCGTTCTCATATGCGTCAACATCAATTGTAAAGCTCATAAACTTTTCTCATTATATAAAATGCTATGTCCTCTGCCCTAACCTTATCTCCACACGCGATAACATGTATTCCATGTTCAAGCCTTGCATTGGTGATAACCCTATTCATGTATTTGCCTTTTATCTTTATCTCATTCCATTTATACTTAGGAACAGAAGACCCTACAGGATACCTCTCTATGTCAGCCCAGCTAAATTCGAAAATAAGGAACGCAATTGGAAAAGATGACATCTTCTTAAGTTCCGCATGAAACCTCTTCTCACTGCAGTTACCTGCAAACTCAGCTACGCTCTCCTTCCTTTCAATACACAAAAGATGCTCCATCCCTTCTATCGCATAATCTCCTATGTCTACTTTAGAAACAGTTGTTCCGGAACAGTATGCATTTTCATCATACCACCAACCATGACCCTTTTTCTCTCTAGTGTCTTTTATTATCTGGAATCTATTTTTTTCCGTCATCTTCTTTTCTTTTCTTCAATCTTTGAATGGCTTGATATTCCAACAACTTATAAAAGAAGGCCTCATACACCTCCTCATTGCCCTGAGTGACATCATGACATTTCTTACATAGAGTAATACCATTGCTGACATCGTAACGCATAGAAGGATGACTCGCCCATTTTTTAATATGATGAACATTAAGTCTATTTTTAGATCCACATCCCGGATACATGCACTGACTACCATCTCTCTTCCTAACTAGCTTACGAAAGTTAGTATAAGCAGGGTCATTGTAGTTTCTAGCACTAGGACGTACATTCTTCCAATTTCGTTTTTTCTTTCTCGGCATTTATATCACTTTCTAACATTCTCTGTACTAATTGCTTAAAGGATATGTTCCTCTTCCATCCCAAGCGTTCCTCCGCCTTGTTTGGTGACCCTCTTAGATATTCAACCTCTGATGGGCGATAAAACTTAGGGTCAATTAAGAAGAACTTCTCGTAATTCTTTTCATCAATATTAATATACTGGAAAGCATAGATAAGGAAATCACGTACACTATGTGTTTCTCCAGTCGCAATAACATAATCGTCAGGGTCTCTCTGCTGTAGCATAAGCCACATTGCATTAACATAGTCTTCGGCATGCCCCCAGTCGCGAAATGCTCCTATATTCCCAAGCCGTAGTTTGGGATAAATCCCTTCGTTCCCAAGAATATTGTCGTCATTAAATTCAAAGTTTTCTGGGTTAGTATCTAGGCCTTGGCGCTCCGCCCAATTTTTAAAACCTGCTAACCATTGAGTAATTTTTCTTGTAACAAAGTTTTCCCCTCTTCTCTCACTCTCGTGATTGAATAAGATTCCACAAGAAGCATGGAGACCATAACCTTCTCTATACATACGCACTAGATGATGTGACGCTAACTTGGCAGCAGCATAGGGACTTTGAGGCTCAAATGCCGTGTCTTCATTTTGAAACTTTTCTTTAATAATGGTTCTTTTTGCGTCAGCTGGCTGGATATCGGGATAAACAAAATCCACATTCTTTCCAAACATCTCGCTAGTCGAGGCTTGATAAAATTTGGAATTAGGTGAAAAACGCCTAACAGCTTCTAGGAAATTGATTACGCCTATTGTATTAACCTGCGTCGTATAACAGGGCTGATCAAAAGATGTCTTAACATGAGATTGTGCCGCAAGATTATAAATCTCATCAGGCTTATTTCTTTCTACGACTGAGTAGACAGAGCCAGAGTCGGCAATCTCAAACTCCTGTAATTTAAAGTTTGGACTTTCTAGTAGATGAGAAACACGACCAATGTTATTTGTGCTACTACGCCGTCTTAGACCGATAACCTTATATCCCTTATCAACCAACAGATCTGCGAGGTAAGACCCGTCCTGACCAGTCACTCCGGTTATTAATACCTTCTTAGTCTTTGCTCTTGAGTTCTCCAAATCTCTCCTCCGAGCAATCGTTTCTTCGTGAGTCTCTTCTCTTCCATCATAGCTTATAATAGTCATTTAATCATCATCCTTCATATCTACAGTATCCGCATTGATAAAAGGCTGGTCTACTAAACCATCCTCAAAAGTGTGGTATTCCGCCAATTTCTCTAAGGCCTTGTCAGCCGCGATCCTATTGACTTCCATATTGTGTTCTTCACGCTTACGAACCTCCTCATCATCAAGTTGCCTTAACCAAGATGAGAAGTTTGTCTTTGCGTCCTCTGATCTTCTTTTCCGTTGTTCACGAGTTCCCTTTAAATCCTTTAATAGCCGCTCCTTCTTTGTCAACAGTTTTTCATGTTCGTTGATATAAGCCGACTTGCTTGCCATTAACGCCCCCAATTGCGTCTGGAAACTGGCGATTGCATTAGGGTCCTGAATGTCAGAAGGTTTTTCCATTTCATCATCAATAAGCTTATTGAGTCTGTCAATATTTGAAACAACTTCCTGACGATCTTCCATTCCACGGTTAATGAGAATTTCCGTCCTAATCACCTCTAGAATCTGCATCTCCTCGGTATGTGTAACATCCTCCGAAAACTGCTTGAAATAATCGACCCACTGATGCTCAAAGAAAATAAGCTCTGGACCACTAAACTGTTTGCCCAGCTCCTTATAATAGTATCTCTCGCGAAGATGAATAAGCATATACTCATGATCGGTTAAGTCCCGCGCCCTGAGATTTTCCTTATCAATGAACTTCTGTACAGGACCTGTCGTTCTATTAAGCTTCTCCGCTATCTCCTCGATACTAAGATCAAAGCAGTTCTGTTTAATATAGTCTCTTTCCCCATTTGAGAGCTTACCACGTTTCTTGGTCAATGCCGTTCTCCTTTAATATTGATTTGATTTCCTCAAGAATTCTATCCTTCCGAATCTTATTAAGTCTCAGATTATTAAGAAGTCTTATCCAGTCCTCGCGAAATCTTACGTGAAGCTCTGCGTCTAATAGCTCTACAACTTCCTTCGCAAATAAAGTACCTACAGAGGAAGTAGTGTTTTCTTTTTGGTCAAATTCTACTGATATACTATGCATAAGATTTTTCTTGGCATTGTTCCTATCAAGCCATCCTTTATATAGGTTACATTCTTCTTGGTCTACAAATGCTGTGCACTTCTTATTAATATAGAACTCGCATGTGTCACAGGGCTTCTCTAATCTAGAGTAGTTATTTCTTTTAAAATTATAGAGGCGATTTCTTACATGTGTCCATAAGAAGTTCTCTAGCGGTCTTTTATTATCATACTTCTCTAGGCCTTCCCATGCGAATAGGCGTGCCTGTTGCTTCATGTCCTCTGGAGAATGATAGCCGAATTTAAATTTATAGCATAGGCGATTAGCGATATTGTCAATTACATCAAGAACTTCCTGTTCACTATGGTTTTTTGGTATCTTCAATATTTTTACACTTCCCTCCACAACATATATTATCAGGATTATCTAGTACGGAAGAAATTGCAATCTCTTCTCCACCTTCTAATTCTTCTAATTCTTCTAATTCCTTATCTACTTCCTCTTGCAATTCGTCGGAAGCGATGACTTTTATTTTACTCTCTACAAACTTTGGATCATTCATGATTTTAATAAACCTCTTTCTTAAGATACGTCATATAATATTATATACACGAAAGACCACTTT
>TARA_R110000796_G_scaffold42224_1_pt1 | contig 12706 bp, 12 predicted proteins | sample TARA_R110000796 | Tara Oceans TARA_R110000796 (sample SAMEA4397815) | marine metagenome | biome: Polar Biome; feature: [SRF] surface water layer (ENVO:00010504); material: water (ENVO:00002006), including particulate matter (ENVO:01000060) such as... | depth 5 m | reverse complement strand
ACGCCTTAGTTAGAGCTGGGCAGGTTTCACGGTTGCTGGCGTATATCCGGCATTCTGAATGCGGCTCGAAGTATCGTCGCCGCGAGCCCCGATGGATTTCCGCTCGCTTCTTCCGCATTGGCTCCAAGGCATCGGCTTTCGCCTTGCCGGTCCACACATCAGGTTCAAGAAGCTACGGACCGTGTCGTCTCACCATCCCTTGCCAAGTTGCTGCAATTCTGTCGGGAGTGTCCTCCTTTATTCGTTTTGTTCAGATCTTCTCAGGCGGCTTGTGGCGGTTCAGGGCCCGCGAAATCACCGCTGATGTTTGGATCGACAATTGGTTCTCCGTTTACGTCAATGACGATATAATCATGGAAGCCCCGGCGTCTATGAGTACTGAACGCTCGTCCAACGCAGACACAGGGATCTTCTCTGTCGCGCAGGCAGCAATCAGGGTAATCAAGGCGAAGGACTTCAAGGAAAACGAAAGCGGGCTGGAGTATATTGGTTCAAACCGACAGCAGGCCGGCGATACGGTGCTGATCGTTGTAAACTCCGCCTATTTGCACGCGGCACCTATGCGACTGCTCACGAGCTTGCCCTGGCAACGCCATCGTGAGCGATGGCACGCCCGAGGTCATCGCGTTGCTGGATTGGGAGTTGTGCACTTTGGGCCATCCTCATGCCGATCTTGGCTATGTCTGTGCGAATTACCATGCCGACAACCTGCCCACAGGGCAGTTTAAGGAACTGGATTTCCAAGCATTGGGAATTCCGACCGAGCAGGAGTTCCTTGATCTATACTGCCGCTATTCGGGCTGGGAGAATATCCGCAACCACTTGTTCTTTGTGGTATTCTCCTTCTTTCGGAGCGCTGCGATCATTCAGGGGGTCTATAAACACGGACTCGATGGCAATGCCGCATCGCAAAAGGCTCTCATGCTCGGCCATATGGCGCGGGTTCGCGCCGAGAATGCCTGGCGGATAGTCGAGCAAAACCTCTGAGGGGTTCTTTTGGTAGGCCCCATCGCAAGGTTTGTTCGAAAGGTTACCACGCACGTGAACTGAGCGCGATCTAATGAAGTCACTTCATAGCTTGAGTTTTCATGTAATAGGCTGATATAAATATCAAATTATAAGATGGGCAAGGTCTATTCTCACATCGTTAAGCTGATTCAGCAGCAGCGCGGATCATTTGGCGATGCTCAGAAAAGGACTCATGTTACCAGCAGACACCAGCATAAACAAAGCCGAACGAACAAGACTTGCAAGACGAATGCCATGATGGCGGGCAGCGATTAGCGACACTGGATTTAGTGAAATACACGACGACCTCACAAATCTGCTGACGGGCTCAAACTTTACTGTTCCGCGTAGCCACCAAAGATCTTCTGGGCACTGGCGGAAATCGAAAAACAGATGAACGTCAAAAATCCATCGTATATCCGTGCGATTACGACCCGACGGATGACCAATGTGCCGAACAACTGGTGAAACTATTACGGCGGGTCGAACACCGATATCGCTCGCCTGCGGATTTACAGCTACAGCGACCGGATACGTTATTACTGGGCCGACGATGCTTTTTGCGCAGCATTGACTCAGTTGGTCAGCAACCTTTCGGCACAAACCTTGCCAGAAACGCTGGTGTCGCAATCCTTATGGGCCTGGAATTCGGCGAAATTACACCGGACGCCAAAACACTAATGACTGACCACATTAACAGATGCGTCAGTCGCTATTTCAAGGCCGCCGATTACACTTAATAATGGGCGAGTGAAAAGTTCCCGAACCCGAAACTATTTCGGCTTTCTTACTACACGGAAAAAGCTGCCGCGTGATTGCCAGAGCTCAGCGACCATTTTCACGATTTGAAGTCTTCCGTTTACTGATCCTGCGAAACCCTCGCACAATTTAGGATGTGCATAGGGGCTTCAACAGCCCATATGCCGAGCCTTCCTAGACAAGAAAGCAGGTTATCCATTTAAACTGCGTAAGCTATGAATGTTCATCTTGTTATTGTGCCAGCAACAACTGGGTTTGATCCTGCAACGCCACATTCATGCAAGATCTGGCCTAACTGCCTGTTCTTCGTGATCAGGTTCAAATACTCGTATGGCGCTTCAAATATCGACTGGAAACTTCGAGGAGAGAGCCGAGCAGATCTATAATTTTTGCAAGGGCGGATGCGTTAGCTAAGAATGTTTCGTGAAAAATTTATAAAGGGCCGACAAGCGAATTTGACGGTAGTTAACCTGTCAGATGATCCTATGAATTTTCAAGCGACGGAACGTGGCAAAATGCCAGTATAAGAGTAGCAATATTCAAAGGAAGAATGGCATGGATTTCCAGCAATTACACCGAACCACTCTAGCAATAGTATTTTTACTTCCGTTTCAGGTGCAGGCGCAAAGCACACTGGAGGATTTCAAGACCTTCTTTGGCGCCGCGCAGATTGTTGCGGGCCCAGCGTTGGTAGATTGCACGCTCTCGGGCGGGACCGAGACAACGTGTTTCTCGATCACGGTGATTGCAGAGCCGTCCAGCTATACCCCAGGCCCGTGGTGTCCGACCAATATCACCGATGGTCCAGACAAAAGCGGCATCTGGCTGGAGGACGGAAAGGTCCATGTGGCCGACGGCGCGTTTATGCAAAACCTATCCACATTCTATGACGATGACAAATGGCAGCTATCCGATCCGTCGACAGGCATGATCAACGTGACGGACAGCCTTGAAGCATGCCTCGCCGCCGCGCGTCCCGATGTCGATCCGGCCTATACCAATCACTGTGTGCAATGTCTGGTTGAATACATGCCCGAGGGAGCCACCCAAACCTACGTAATCCCTGTTGAGCCTCAGCCGCTTATGCGCGGGCGCAGTATCGGATTTGCGGGTGCAGGTATCGCGCGCAATGGTGTTTCTCTGGCCGCTGCCGCCCCGACTGACGCGATCTTGGGCGCCTATACGATCGCCCCCTTTGATGTGTGCGGCGGGCATGTGAACCCGCATGCAGGATACCATTACCACGCTGTGACTGATTGCCTGACCGCACTTTCGGATATGTCGGACCATGGCGGACAGATCGGTATTGCAATGGACGGCTACAAAATCTTTGCGCAAAACATGACCGATGGCTCAACCCCGGCCAAACTTGACCGCTGCAACGGGCATGAGACGGGCGACCTGGGCTATCATTACCATGCTGGTGATCCGGGATCGAACGCGATCCTTGGCTGCATGAGCGCAGAATATGGCTGTGCCTCGGATGACGCGACAGCCGTCTGTGATGCAACGGCCCGACCACCGCGCCTCTGAACAATTTCCAACCCAAACCTTAAAGGAAGATCATCATGATCACCAAACTAATGCTTGCCGCCGCTCTGTCTCTTACGGGAGCAACCATCGCATCGGCACAAGACGCCGATATGAGCTTTTTCATCACCAGCGAAAACCCCGGCAACGGGGCTGATCTGGGCGGTTTGGAAGGCGCGGATGCCTACTGCACCACACTTGCCGAAGCGGCGGGCGTGACCGGCAAGACATGGGCCGCCTACCTGTCCTCTGCCGAGCAAAACGCGCGCGACCGGATCGGAACCGGCCCGTGGATGAACGCCGCTGGTGTCGTCGTGGCGCAAAGCGTCGATGATCTACACAGCGACAGCAACCACCTGACCAAGGAGACGGCAATTTCCGAGACAGGTGCGGTGATCAATGGCCGTGGGGATACACCTAACCGCCATGACATCCTGACCGGTTCGGACCTCGACGGAAATCTGGTTGGCGATGCCTGCGAAGGCTGGACCACAAGTGGCGAAGGCTCTGCGATGGTCGGTCACCATGACCGCACGGGCGGCGGCGATCATCCGACAGCGTGGAACTCGGCGCATCCGTCGCGAGGGTGTGGCATGGAAGCGTTGCAGGCTACAGGCGGCGACGGTCTGTTCTACTGCTTTGCCACGAATTAAGAAGTCATTCCGGTGAACTCAAACGGGCATGCTCTGCGTGCCCGCTTTTTTGTTGTCGGCGGCCTAAGTGAACAGCGCGTTTCTCTCAAGTATTTGTCCAGAGCGAACCACTTTGCGCGCGCATCGTCCCGTGCCGATAGAGCGCGTTCATGTATGTGGATGAAAATCGATCCGACGGATCATACTGAATACCCGCATTTGGATCTATTGAGGTTACGGAAAAGCGCAGCCCAAATTCGCGCGCAAACAATTGTGTTGCATTGACTTGCAATAGCGCACTTGCCCGTCCCGTCGTTGTGAGTGCTTGTTGCGATATGCTTAATGCAGACCGCCCGACAGATGCTGGCGCGGGATTGAGTGTGTTGTTGATGATCACGTAAATATGCCCGCCTTCCAGCCTTTGATCCGGCGTCGTGAAGGCAAAGCTTGGCACGGCAAGAAACTGCATGTGAACACCTCCGTCGATGTGGGTCTCGGAATAGGTCTGGCCGCCCGATGTGAAGCTGAGATTGACGGGCGGAAAGAGACCTGGCAACGCAGCAGAGGCGCGCATGATACTGCGAAACAGATCATATTGCCCCGCTTGCGCAATCGCACCCATATCCCAGACAGAGGCGCGGGCGCTGTCGAGTTCCGAGGTAACAACGAGCAGATTGTTGCCTGCCGCGTGCCGCTTTGCGACGGCCTGTAAGAAGGCAGGCGGTGTGAATTCTGCGATCAATTCTGCAAGAGGCGTGGTATCATAGAGCGCGTCACTAAACACCGCCTGAAAAGGGCGCAACCGCATGATATCGCTTGCGTCCATCTGGGTGAAGACTTGGGTGAGAACATCATCATAGTCCTGTCCCATAAATGCAAACGGGGCGATCAGGGCACCGGTCGAAATACCGGTTACGAGATCAAAATCAGGTCTGTCCCCGCGTGCGGACCAACCCACAAGCGCGCCTGCACCGAACGCGCCATCCTCCCCGCCACCCGAAAGGGCCAGAACGCGTGGACCTGTGGCAGACCACGAAGATTGGCGCGGGTGCAAATGTTTCAGCCACTCTTCGGGACCATCATCGGCGAAAAAGCGAAACCGGGATAACGGATCATTCGCCGTAGTCACGGGCGCGGGTGCTGAGGTCTCGATCCGACTGGTACAGGCCGAAACGGCGGTTGCGCCCAACCCGATCAGCAGGTGCCTGCGTCCGATACAGCGTTTGATAGTAGGTGTATTGCTCATGTCAGAATCCTGCGGGCGGCCCGAGCAGACGCATCTGCTCAGCGCTTGTTTTAGCGGTTCGGTGGCGGAGGCAAGGCGGCACGCAAGGCCTCCTCGGTCACACCGAGCGGTTTTGCGGCGGCCGCAAGGTCAGGCGGCCCAGAACGACGATCACCCAAAGCTTGCATCAAGTGATCTGGTGTCACCCCAAGCGCTTCAGCGGCTTGTGTAAAATCCGGAGGCATCTGTCCCGGCGCACCGGCACCGCGCGGCGGCTCATTGCGTCCATCCATACCGGCCCGTGTGGCGCCAATGCCAGCGGTTGCCGTGGTCGAGAAGTTTTCCGTAGCTTGCACACCGACCAGACAGGCGGGCAGGTTCGGGAAATCGTCTGTGGCATGATAATGATAGGTCTCGCCTGCGGACGTCATTCCGACATGACCGTTGCAGGCATCAAGACCAACAGCGACGGCCCCGTCAGCCTCGGTGCTGCCAAACATTGGAAAGCCGTCAAATGCATACCCGAACAGGGCAGCGCTATCCTGCTCCAATGCGCAATCTGCAATGACACCACTTGCTGCGAAAACAGTTTCAATATCCGTTGAAGTTGCATGCCAATGATACCATCCGCCGGGGTCGATGTGGCCACCGCAGGTATCAAGCGCGGGCATGTGCCCTGTCTGCTGGATGCTGGGCGCGTCGGAGAAAACCGGCACACCGTTCAGCGCCACGCCAACTTTCGACACTGTCCCCAAGGGGGTAGGGCTGTCAGCCATCACTGGGGTAACCGGCAGCAGTATGGTGATCTCGACACTTTCGTCGGGCGAGACGTTGATGCAGGCGTGATCCACTGTGGGTTGCTCGGTTGCCGCATCGACCACATGAACAGTCCCGTCTTCGTCAAAGAAGCGGTACCCCAGATCATCGAGCATGCGCAGGAATGTTTCATCCACGCGGTAGAGTTTGGCGTTCTCGCCAGTCCATTCCCAGATGCCACCCGCATCCGTCAAGGTCGCCGGACAGAAGGGTCCGATCTCTAAATCGTCGGGCAGGTAATTGACGATGATTTTATAACAGGTCGATGCCGTGCCGTTCTCCAATGTGCACTCCACGGTTTGTGGCTGTTCTGCAAAGGCCGTTTCGGAAAATTCAGCGATGTTGGGATGGGCCAGCGCCATAGGTGCCGCGCCTAAAAATGCGAGCACGAACAGGCTTGGCCATAGGTAGGATTTGAGTGTCATCGGGCATATCCATCGTTTGTATTAAGGGAGTGTAAACATCAATGCGCTCAATCGGCACTGAACAAGATGAGGCTCTCGAGAAAACTCACGATCCGTGCGGCATCCGCGTCAGACATCGCAGCATAGGCGTGTCGGCTGGCCGTCGCCTCGCCACCATGGGCGAGGATCGCTTCCTCCAGAGTTGTTGCGCGGCCGTCATGTAGCCATGGACCGGTTGATCCCACACCGGCGAGTGAGCGTGTTAGAAACACGGATGCTCCCACGCCAAGCGGATCGGACGGATCTGACAGAGCGGGCCCCATGTCATGGCGTTTGAAGTCGGAGTACCAGCGGGCGATCCCTTTCCCTTTTGCGTCGGTTTCAAGCGCTCCGAGATGGTACACACCGCCGTCTTTTAACAGGACTTGATTGTTCGGCGGGTCAAGCCGCATATCGAACTCGATAGCGGTTTCGGGACCCAACCCGTGCGAGCCGGGATTTGACCCGTCGGGAAACAGAATATCGGCGTATCCGGCAACGCGGCTCGGCTCGCTAAATATTGGGTTGGCGACTGTCATGCTTGGGACGTGACAACTGCTGCACCCCACAGTAGCGAATAAATGCTTTCCGGCGGCGATGTCTGCGCTCTGCACGTCCGTGAGGTCGATTATCCCGATCTCAGCAAGCTCAACGGTGCTGACTGGCCGCTCGAGCGCCGCCATATAAAGGGTGAGCGCAGTTACATCACCGACGCTGAGCTCGTTGATCACCCCGTCATAGTCACCATCCTGTGCGCCGACCAGCTCGGTTGCCTGCAAGCCCAATTCGTTGTGCGCCGCACCACGGGTAAACGACCGGATTGTGGCGTGATTGCCTTTCCAGCCGAACGGGCGAACCACCAGATCAGCGTCGATACCGGCGAGCTGACTGGTATCAATTTTCACGTCGCATGGGTCCGCGTTGGTGCGGGTCAAGGACAAGGTGCCGAACTCAATCTCCTTGGCCACAAGAGCTACGGTCGCAGCACCCTTTGAACACGCGAGCTGCCTTGCACCTTCGCGCTGGAGGTAAAGCTCTACGCTCATCTCCTCTGCGAGGCGTTGCGGAATAGAGGGCGCAAACAGCGATGTGGTGTTCCGTTCGAGATACTGGCTTGGATCGCCCGTATGATCCGGATCGAGGACCACATTCATCGCGATACCTCCCGCGCCGTTGGCGAAGGGCGCGCTGTGACAGCTTATGCAGCTTGTGGCGTTTGCACCGCCTTCACGTTTCGGAAAATGGGTTGCCCATTCTCTGTCCCCGTCCAGATCGGCACGCGGAAACCGCGTAAAGCGGCGGCCTTCACCAATATTGGCACCAACCCCGTGATTTGCGGCAAAGTCGAACTCGGACAACTCGTCACCGGCCTCGAACGCCTGCAAGAATGCGTCATTGCCCTGACCGTGGGTCACCAGATCATTCAGATGATGTTGGTCAACCTGCTGGAGGGTTTCTTCCGAAAATGCTTTGAGAGGCGTGAAAAGAACGGCTGCCATTAGGGTGGCAGGAACGGCACCCGGATATGGCTTTTTCATGTGTCGCGCCTTTCATTGTTTTGCGACAGACGACCGATTGTCCGACCTTCTTCCGATACCTCGCGGCCTGTTCCCGCTTGTGAGAGTTTGGCTGCAAGGTTGTTTGACCTAACTCTTGCGTCTGCGTTTTTCTGAGGCTCGATCGAGAGAGTGATGTGGGTTTGAAAGGGGGTGATGTGTACGGCTGATCGAGCCCAACCTTTACGCCCATCAAATAGAGCGATGGTCGAGGCAAAAAGAAATGCGGGCCGCTTTATGAGAGATCTGATGAGCTTTCCTTTCCGAAATGTTGATGGAAATGGGTCGATGGGAATAAATCAGCCGTTCTGTGGCGGATTTGAAGGCACACATGCCAAAGGCACATCTGCTTTAGGCGACAGACATTCGCCTTGGACTGCTTCACCGTCGCGCCCGTTAAACGAGCATAGCGACTGCGGATCTACATTTGCGCAGGCCTCAATGGCTTCGCGGGGTGGTCGGCCAGCGCGGTCCCCTTGTCCGACAGGCGTAGACTGCGCTACCGAAAAGCTTTGGTCTAATGGCGCCGCAAGGCTCTCGGCGCGGACCGCCGAAATGTTGAGCGCACCAAGGATGACGACGGCGAAGGTCGTTGCAAGAAGGATGTTCTGGTTGCCACGAATGCGCGGGACACTCGACCTGTAGATCGGGATTTTTCGGTTTGCTGCGGACTGCGCACGGATCGCTCTGAGTTTTCCTAAGAACATTTCTCGTCTCCTGTATTGGCGTTGATTCGCCATTCACAGGTTCGGTTTGCCCGTTCTTAAAGAAGTAAGTTTGCAGCAATTATGCAGGCAAAATGCAGACAGCAAAAAAACGTCTGCTGTTTCAATTTCAGCTCATGTTGCAGTGTAAACGCAACTGTTGCCCGCTTCAGCCGTCGTAGGCATAGCCCACACCGTAGACCGAGCGGATGGGATCCCATGAGCTGACGGCCGCGATTTTTCGGCGCATATTCCGGATGTGGCTGTCAACGGTACGGTCAAAAACCTCTGTATCATCCGGAAAAGCCAGCGACAGCAATTGATCGCGCGAAAAGACTCGCCCCGGACGTGCGGCTAGCGATTGCAACAACGCAAATTCACGCCGCGTGAGGCCAAGCTGTATGCCATCAATCGTCGCTTGCCATTTGTCGGCATTAATCACCAAACGCGTATCGTTGTGCGTATGCTCGACCACCCCGCCCGAGGGCCGTCTGCGCAAAACCGCTCTAACCCGCGCAACAAGTTCGCGGGGGGAATAAGGCTTGCACATGTAATCGTCGGCTCCAAGTTCCAGCCCCAGCAGGCGGTCGATCTCTTCTACTTTTGCGGTTGTCATGATGATCGGCACATCAGATGTTTTGCGCAGTTCGCGGCAGATCGTCAGACCATCGACTCCGGGCAGCATCAGATCAAGAATGACCAGATCATGCTGCTGTGTGTGCGTCAACTCGACGGCCCCTGTACCCTCGACCAGCAGATCAACGCTCATACCCTCAGCAATCAGATAATCCCGCACTACTTCGGCAAGGGTTATTTCATCCTCTACGATCAAGATGCGTGGCGCTGTCATGTGGTATCCTTCGGCAAGCGTATGGTTATTTGCAGCCCGCCCAAGTCCGAGTGTCCAGCGGCAATCGTACCGCCATGGGCCTCGACGATCGCCTTACACACGGAAAGGCCCAATCCCGACCCACCCGAGGCACGTGATCTTGAGCCTTCCACGCGGAAGAAGCGGTCAAAGAGCCGCTCGACATCGGTATCCGGCGGCGCAGGTGGTGTGTCATCTACGGTCAGGACCGCTAAATTATCAACCTGTTCCAATTTCACACGCACTTGCCCCGGTCCGTCCGTATATCTTCCCGCATTCTCAAGCAGGTTATCGATGACCTGACCAATTTGCCCACCGTCGCAATCAATCCGTATCCGGGACCCCAGATATAGTTCCAGATCAATGCCTTGCGTGGCCAGCTTTGATCTCGCCGTTTCGGCGGAAACCCTTGCGATCTCTGACAGGTCTTCGCAGGTAAAATTGGCCGACAGTTCTGCCTCGCGTGCGTAAGACAGCGTTTTAAGGTCTTGCACCAGTCGGGACAGCCGCATCAGCGCCGCGTGCATCTCGATCAGTGTCTTTTCATCGGGCTGGCGTATCCCGTCCTGAAGTGCCTCGATCTGGGCACGTAGCACCGCGAGGGGCGTTTGCAATTCGTGACTGGTGTTCGATATCCACTCGCGTTCGGCCTTTGCTGTCTGTTCAAGCGTTGCGGCCAAAGTGTTGTAGTGGCCGATCAACTGCCCCAACTCATCCGTGCGATCCTGTCTGATCCGCGCGGTATAGTTGCCCGATGCCATCGTTTTCGCACCAGCCTCCAACCGCTTGATCGGTTCCAGCAACTGACGCGCGATGATATAAGCCGCGACGGCTGAAACGGCTATTGCAATTAAGGCGGCAAGCACGAGAGACATATACTGGTTACGCAGGAAAAAGGTATCGCTGGCGTCCCCGGCCCCGACAGGGGCGTTCAATCCGAGATAGCCCAGAACCTGCGCACCCGTGCAATCGTCCTGAGCACAGATCGGACGGCGTTCAAAAATCGTTGAGCGTTCGAGATTTCCTGCAATCTGAGTACCCTCGCGATCAAGCAGGACAAGCCGCTTGTCCAGTTTCAGGCCTTCACTACCTGTGCCAAAAGGTGGCGGTATACCTTCTCTTGGACGCGACCCGCCGGGCGGCGGACCAGGTGGGCGGCCATTCCCCATACCCGGCCTTGGGGCATGCAAGCGCACAAAATCACTCCACTGCTGTGAATTATTCACCAACGCGGTCCAGTCGTCCCGAGGTATGTCAGCTAAAGAGGATGTAAGTTCATCGAACCGTGCCAGTTCACTCCGAAGCAGATATTGCGCGAAACCATCCCGCATCCATGCCGCAACCATCAACGCCATAACTATAACAACCAATACGGCAGTCGCCGCAATAGCGGTAAATATTTTGGCAAACAAAGACCTGCGGATATTCTTCATACAAGACGATATCGCATTAAAATGTGCAGAGTGTATGCAGAATTTTCGCGCTGCGAGCGCGTACAGCAAGACTTCGTCACGCCTGCTCTGGGTTTCTTATTAAATTTCGTGCAATTTAGATCCTCGAGTTCGATTAATTTATAATGTTGAATTTAGATGTCTTTATCTTCAATGTACCGCCAATATGTCAATGAAGATGACCGACATATATTTACCGGCTCAAGCTAGTCTCAAGACGCTGCTGAACTCTACGCTATCAACGCGCATTTTGCTTGGTCTTCGTATTGGTTTCGAATGCGATCATTGAAAAACGTTCCTTTCGGCCTTGCTGCAAGGAGCCCGTCGAAGATCGCTTCGGGAACATTCTGATAGTCGTACGTTCCCCAGTGGACCGTTGATAAAATGTGGTTGATTAGAATTCCACTGCCTTAAGAAGGTATTTTGTCACAAACCCAATGTAGTGGTCCAAAATTCCATAACAAATCAGGATTATAACAAACAGGCTTGTTGAAAGCACATAACTGGCGCGCGCGCCGATCCGATCTGTCAGCGCACCGCCAGAGATAGTGAAGGTCAGAAAGGGAGAAAGGACTAGCGCCTGATAAAAGCCAATTCCAGTTGCATTCAAATTGGCATGAAACTCCATGTATCAAATGAACAGAACTGTTTGCAGGCCTTCTCCCCAGTGCCAGAACCGTACGCTCTGAAAAATCTATTGCGCAGCGTCACCACATGACCTGTGAATTCAGATTTAGTTTCTGAACTGAGCATGGTTTTCTATTCGCAAGGTGCAGCTCACATCATAATATTGCGATTATATTGCGCCCTTATCATATTTTTTAAATAAAAATATGATAAGGGCGCATATTGATGCTGGGTGGAAGGAAAGGGAATGAACAAGAGAGCAACGCAACCGATCATTGGCACACGCATGCGTGAATTGCGAAAAGCCAAAGGACTAACGCTCAAACAACTGGGGACGGAAACGAATTTGTCTGTAGGTTATCTGAGCCAGCTTGAACGTCAGGATGCAGATCCTTCGGTTCGCGCACTCAACGTGATTGGGGAGGCACTGGGAGTTGGAATCAACTGGTTTTTCCCTGATCCAGATGAACAATTCAAACCGGAGAGCAGTATCGTCGTTCGTAGCAACAAACGGCGTTCACTAAAATTCGACTCGGGGTAAGAGACGAATTGTTGTCACCATCGTTAAGCGGTCAGCTCGAGATGATACTCACAACTTTTGAGCCCGGTTCAGGCTCTGGTGAGGAGCTATATTCACATAAAGGGGTGCAAGGTGGCTACGTGACGCTGGGGCAGCTGGAACTGACCGTGGAGGACCAAGTCTTCCAACTTGAACCGGGCGATTCATTCCAGTTTGAATCGACACGTCCACACAGATATCGCAACGTCGGCGAAAAAAAGCCGTTCTTATCTGGACCGTCACTCCACCTCACTACTGAACCGATTCATTTCATCGGGCAAAATTTCAAAACGGACGTAAGTAGAACTGGAGTGGCGCAATGCAGAGGGCGCTCTACCGGCATTCACTGCACGCAGTTCGAACGGCAGCTTCACGGTTTTGACCAGACCACAGGCGTCAGCTATGCCACTCAGCGCAGTTCGGAACACGCCAAATGGCGCTGAAGGTCACATGACTGTTGATTTCCATGCAAAAGTGACCCGGGGGGGGTGCGGACGAAAAGTTGGACTATCTTGGAGATAGTTCATG
>TARA_R110000796_G_scaffold231853_4_pt1 | contig 12710 bp, 18 predicted proteins | sample TARA_R110000796 | Tara Oceans TARA_R110000796 (sample SAMEA4397815) | marine metagenome | biome: Polar Biome; feature: [SRF] surface water layer (ENVO:00010504); material: water (ENVO:00002006), including particulate matter (ENVO:01000060) such as... | depth 5 m | reverse complement strand
CCATGTTCTGTAAGCAGTCTATACCAGTTGAGAGCATGTGCAGAAGGTGTATCATCTTTCTTTGTAAGTTTCTTTGGTACAGTCTTTAACACTTTAGCTACTTCTTGTGGCATTGCATCTCTTAAATTGTCCATTTTATCCTCAAGTATGAACTCAAGATCAAGCTTCGTCTTTTCACAAAGTACTGTATCTAATCTAACACCCACTTCTTCTTGATCATATAGACACTCAAGCTTAAAGTTTAAATAACCTACAAGTCTTTTGATGTTATCTATATTACCAGAGTAAATGGACATAAGATAATCCCATTGTTCATGGAATAGTAAAGAGTTAATCTTTACATCCTCTTTACATCTATAACTCATTTTTTGAATGAATTGTAAAGGAGTTTCATCAGGTAATGGCCCAAGCCATTCACCAGGAGTAATGGTAGGCTTTTCAACACCAAAGTCTTCTCCCCACCCTTCAAGCCCATGTTTGTTCCTATAAGGGAAAAGATACCAGGATAACCCAAGAGTGTCAATATATTGAGACTCAAGAGTTATACCTAATATAACTTCAATAGCAGGAATATCATATCTAATGATATTGTGTCCTATAAGTAATTCTGTTCGGAGAAAGAAACCAACCATTTCTCTATAATCAACAATAGTCCTCTCTTCGATTAACACTCCATCCACATAACTTCGATAACTCAAGCAGTGAATTTTTGTGATGGTGTCAAGAAGACCATCAGCTTCAATATCAAATATGGTGTACTTCATAATTACTTACTTTAGATTGCTTCTTTGATATTGAAGATAAAGATATTATTATATCGTTTATCATTCTTCTCACTTCCTTCGAAAGAAAATTCAATTTCTACATAATCACCTACTGTTAGATTATCAATCAGACTAAGCCTGTTGTTTCTCAATTCAGGAAACAATTTTTGATTGTCAGGTGTGGTGATGGTTAAAACTCGTTTGTATAGATCATTTCCCTTTCTTGGAATATGAACTAAATCCCCAATAAAATTTAGGGTTCCTGTGATCTTTAGATAATTCTTTTTCATGTACAATTTCGATTTAGAGCATTAAACGTTGTAAAGTATAAGGAGATCAGATGCTCTAGTAACAGCAGTGTAAAGAAGTCGATTCTTTTCCTCTTTGTTTCTATTCATGTTGATGTTCCTAACATTTACAATACTTTTGTCATAGGTACTTCCTTGACTTTTGTGAACAGTGATTGCATGATTGTACTTCACATCAGCAAATTGCTCTAAAAAGGCATAGTAATCTCTCCACTGTAATAGAAATTGCTTACATTGAGTAACCATGAATTCCTTCAGGTTATCAAAGTCCTTTTGAGAGTCTTCATGAACCACGATGATTCCATATGGCAGAGCATCATTTACTCTTACACCACTATCTATATTAATTCGATAGAGTTTCAAAGTAATATTACTAACTTCCACTTTTTTAGCCCTAGTATTCTTTGATAGATACTTAAGCTTAACTGTATCTACACCAAGGGATTCAACCATCACTTCTTGGTTAGTAAAATACGTATCAGCATAAGGACTATTAAAGATCAAGGTTTCATCAAGTTCAATCTTTTTTGGATCAGTATAGATAGCTTTTCTCGTTAAGAAGTTGATGTTATCCACCTCTTTATTTGTCCAAGCTAGGTACTTTAACTCATCAGTTCCATTCACTTCAGCAAGAGCCTTAATGATTCTTCCTCTGTCATTGGAATAAGTATATCCCATTTGAGAATCAGATGTAGTAACGAGAGTTTCTTCTTTGCCTGAAATCCATACAAGATTTCGACTAAGATCAATGATAGGATTACCCTGGCCTTGCCGAACTATTTCAGTAAGTTCTACTTCAGGATAGCCTCTTTGGAAAACAGGTGATACCTCTTCTCCCACTGGATTAATTTGCTTTTCATCACCTAAGAATATAACCATAGTGTTATGGTCTGTAGCATACTTCTCAATGTAGTCAAGTAGTTCAGTGTTTAACATAGATGCCTCATCAAGCATCATACGTGCAATACCCTTTAAAGGTGGGTATTTTGGATCAAAATCTGGTTCGAAACTTATTGCCCCTGTCTTGTAATGAATCTTACGTTTAGTTTTCATTGCAGAGTGAGCAGTTATAAATTCGATATGTTCTCTACCATCAATATTGATCTTACCTCTAAGTACAGACAATGCCTTGTGAGTCGGTGCAGTGATGTAAGTGGGCTTGACTCCATATAAGGTAACTAATCTTTGTTCAAGATAGTCAGCTAGAAAAGTCTTGCCTACACCAGCACTTCCTTTAATCAGGAGCCTATTACTAGTCACAAGGATATGTAGAGCTTCATCAAGAATCTCTCTTTGATGTCCTGTCAGCATAAGACGTTAAATTTAGATAATGCAAAAAGAAAAGAAAGTCTGAATACCAAAGTTAGGTACATCGACTTTCCTCCTTCCTATTTGAATGAACCAAGTTGTTGGTCTTTGATAATAAAAGGTTGAAGATTTATTTCAGCTTCAATCTCTTCAGTGACATAAGTATAACTTCTGTCAGGTTTTCGTAGATCAACATTTGGTTGCGGTTCCTTAGAAAATTCTGTTCTTCGATATTGGACTTTACCATTAACATCAAGCACTAGTCTTCCAGATAAAGGATGATCCCCTGGGTAACGAAGTATTTGACTATTTGCTAAGATGTTAAGAGTAATTTCCATATCAGGATTCTGTATATCATGGCCTTCCTGTTCTGAAACAATAGGCATATTATCCAAAATCATGAACTTGATTTGATCACTCATGGTATTTAATTATCGAGTAATAAAAGAAACAAGTTGCTTGTAACGAAATCCTTTTGATGGAATTCGTGATCAATCTGTTTCTCAGAACTCATGTAACCAGTAACAAAGTCAGAAAATTCTGCTCCCTCCTTCCCATAATGTTTAGAATGGAGTTTAGCATACCCTCGCTTCCAAGAATCTTCACCTTCAATCTTCTCAGAATCAACTGTCTCCAAGATATATAAAACTTCATCAGAAACGCAAGAAAAAGTTACACAAAGTTTGTCATATCGTTTAGCGAATTTCAATTCAGTGTGCTGTCCTCTTGCAATTTCTTCATACACATTTGTATGACCATAGCCACAATCTGGACTAGATGTAGGATCAAGGTCAGAAGTAAGGAAGAACACAACATCAGATTTAAAAAGTTTCTTTGTTGTGTATTTTCCTCCATCAAATGTAGTAACGATAAAGTTTTTATTTTCCAGGTAGTCTTTGATTTCTTCATAAAGAGATGCAGGGTAGTCTAATGGTCTACTAATATAAACCGTCAGTTGTTTACGCTGTTTCTTCTTCATCGGTAAATAATTCTGTCAAGGTTGCATTTGCAATCTCAATTTGTTTAACAATCAAGTGTAGTTCAACTTGAGTATCTTGGTACTCTTGGTTCCAAGAATTTTCATCAATCTTTGCTGCTGTTACAGATAGCAAAGATTCTTTTTTGGCTTGAAATGTATCTTTACAATCTTCAAGACCATCAATTAAAGCCTCTTGTTTACGTTTCAACGATTTCGCTGCACGTAGAGCTTTCTTGGTTGCCATTTCTTCTTTGGACTGAGTTAACATTGCTAAAATCTTCATAAGATAAAGTTTAGTTTAAAAGTAAAAGTAATAAATGATTAGTACGTAGATAATTAAGCCTTGCTTTAATTTTATCTACAGGAAACATTGAAAGTTCACTGCAAGGATTTGTAGTGAACTTATTTCTTTTTGGAAAGGATTTAAAACCACTATGAAAGAAAGCGTCATAAACTTCCCAATAACGAACTTTATCGCTATAGTCTTTACACTTATCTTGTGGATAGTGTCTAAGGAAATCACTTGCTGCTTTCTGTGTATCACTGACAAATTTGTAGTCTCTTGTACTCTGCTTGGAAACTTTGTAAAAGCTTCCATTGTAGTTCATAACACTCCAACTGTCACCAGCATCTCTGTATATCATAGAGAGATGCCCATTCGTGTTTTCAAATACGTCCCAAGTTAAAAAGTCTTTCATTAGCATAAGAATGAAATTTGGAAAACGTAAGTAAATATATATAGAGATTAGTGGGGGTTTTGAAGATAAGTTTTATACCCTAAATAAAGAAAAAAACAATCAAGGGTTGCGACTCGGTAACGCTGCACACCCTAAAATGCTTGGCCCTTGATTGCTTAGTGGGGAGAGCTAGAGTCGAACTAACAATACTTCCTAAGAAGTTCTGGTGTACAGCCAGAATTGCTTTCCTAACTAGGTGATTACCGCTAAGTAAACATGACCAGCTATTGCCATCTCCCCATGTAAAGAAAAAAAGAAAAATAGATTTAAGATAAACACCAGCCAGTGCAACTCAACACTTGCCCTTCATTTTTATATCTTTGCTTGATATGAGCTTTTTTTAGTTTTTATAGTTTGGCTCTATTTTTCTAAGTTGGACAGCCTACGCCTAACATCTGTCCCGTTAACCTCATTGTAATCCCCTCCTCGGTTTAAGGCAAGAAGGTGCAAATTACTGAGTCAAATATTCCTAGAGGCTGACGCTGGTTATCTACCCTCTTCATACCATGTAATCATGGATAACGTCCTTTAGAGTGGGTCAATGAAACCTTTTACGCATAGGAATAATAATTTATAGATCGAAAGAAGCCAGTGCATTTAAAGAAGTCGTCTTGAACAGGGGTTGTCTTCTGCTTATTCCCTTTGCATGTGCACGATCACTGGCTTTAATCGGTGGTTATATTTTCTATCACCACTCCTCCCCAAACACTAGTTATTTTGGATCATAAGAGTGGGTCAAGACTTCTTAATTGTGGAGCCAAGAGCCAACGAGACTCCTTTCTTACTTGTTCACCTCTAAATGAGACATGCCTCTTAGGCAGAGTCACCAAGTATTATTATCCCTCAAGGGAAGCTCCATTTGTGGAGATTCAGGGATTCGAACCCATTTTAACTCTACTCTATCAATTTTGCAAAACATCAAAAGTAGCATAGAGTAAAACCAATTAAGCTTTCATACTAGTATATATATTATCACTTACTAGGTCATGATTTTTTAACTAGCTTACTAACTCTCTAACATTGAATCTCCTTAGTGGAGGTGTAGGGATTCGAACCCTAGTCCAGACATAGCCATAAAATACAGATTATACAAGCTTAATGAGTTTCTAATATTTGATTTACTTCCCTAATAAACTCTAATTTGGGGAAGAGGACTGACTGAATCTTTACAAATACAGTCAATCTCCACCAGTACGCTTTCCTATATTGTGAAAGGAATCTGTACATCAAAAAAGCAATAAGAAGCTGTTCATGTACACTACCAGAGCAATTATTATCTCTAAGAGATATTCCTGGTCACTTCTAAACTACGCTGCTACTAAAACTCTCGCTCTAGGAGAAACATAGGTTGCAGTCAGCAAATTGTGCGAATACGCATTCTTCACCTCTGCGATATTAATTGAGTTGTCAATTAATGGTTTAGCACTTTGTTTAAGGAAGAAAGTACTATCTCCCTGCTTGTCTGTAAGTTACACTCTACCCTGTCGATGCCAATTCACCCCCATATTTAAAAAACTCTCCATCCAAATTTCAGTGGAATAACTATATTCTAGCACCTACATGTTTCCACAGCTCTGCCAAGGTAATGTAACATCATATGTCACCCATTGAGCTAAGTATTTGCATACTAGAGGACTCGAACCTCTACGGCTAGTAGTTATCTCTACAATAAATACAACTGCTGATACAGTCTGTAACCCTGTTATTCTAATTAAGGCTTTAAACCCCTGAGTTACGTTTATCTTCGAGTGGAGAGTTTATCTTTATAGTCTAACTCCCTTCCCCAATCCTGGGGAGTTAATAAAGCTCCAGGTCTTCTTAGAAGCATGTCGTTCTTCAGACAAAGACTTGTTAGTGATTGTCTACACACATGGACTAAGTTATGGGCCTGGATTGCACCCTAATTTCTTTATCTTTTAGCATACCTCAATGCCTTTGCATTTCGATAGCCACCATATATACCACCATTCCACATGGCTTTTACTTGTATAGGAGTAGGAAGCTTATTGTATTTCCTTGTGAAAAGTTTAATGCCTTTACCTAAGTACAGGTGATAAATCTCAACACTCTTTAAAGAGTCAAGCCTATCATGAGAAGTATAGTGTGTTCCATATGTTTTATTAACATCACGAATAGCACACATTCTAAGCTGTACAATACCTAAAGCAAAGTCTCGAAGATGTTTATCTCCTTTTGCTTTGGTATTACCTCTTGACTCTTTATGAATTATTTCCTCAAGAACTTGAGTGCTTAATTCTTTAAAGACTAAGTGTTCAGGTTTCTTTGCAGCAACTTCAACAAAGGGTAAGATTATCATTTGTGTCCTGACAATAGTTCTTTCATTGGGCATACTCACAGAGTATGAAAGAAGGCATATCAATAACAAAGAATAAAATTCACCTATAGTTCTTACCGTCATAAAACTTGTTTTTCTTATCATCAAACGTGTAAGAGGATTTCTGACTAGAGTATCTCTTATCATTTCCTTTCTTTAATTGTTTGAGCTTGTTTAAAAACTTTGATAACCATTTCATAAGCATTGAATTTTAAGTAAGTTAGTACCCCCACCAAGACTCGAACTTGGAACCCCTCGGCTTACATGCCGATGCTCTAACCAATTGAGCTATGAAGGCTTATATCTGTTTTGACAAGATGCTCACACTACGCACACCACAGATACGTTTTGAGAATGTTATATATTTCGGTATTAATTCTTTTAGTTTGGCGTTCTTGTCTTACCAATCTAGTCTATCCTAGAAGTCTGCTATTCTTACATGATCAATACTTTAGTAACCTCGCCAAGATTCGAACTTGGATCCTTTGGGTTAGAAACCCAACGCTCTATCCAGTTGAGCTACGAAGCCAAAAGTCGGGGAGCATCTATAACTCCCCTAGTCTGAGTCATGTTCATGTTAGCATTAGCATCAGACTTTTCTTAATTTACTACAACCTTAAAGGTTTGCATGTAAGTACTATCGTTCATAGCTACGATATAAATACCTGGGTTTCCAAATAATATATCAAGTTCATCTTGTCCCTCACCTGACCAATTCCTTTCAAGTATAAGTTGTCCATTAAGAGTGAAGACTTGTACTTGATAAACAAATGGATCACCAAATGATTTGAAAGTATGAGTTCTTCTAATGTCCTTAGTAACATGCTCAATTATAACTTTGTTAGTTACCTCAACTGCTATCACATCAGAGTACATTACTGTTCCATCGTAGTCTCTAAACTCTAAGTCATAGTAATTTGTTCCAACAGCAGCAGTCTTATCAGTAAATGACCAAGCTAATCTCTCTCTATCGGTATTTTCAAGAACACCAACAGTTTGTTCATCTCTTCTAATTATAATTCTTTCCAGGTTTTCCTGAGAGCCAAGTAACCAATTAAGTTTAACTTCAAATTTTGTGGCTCTTCCATTAAAAGATATAAGCTCAACAGGTAAGGCTCCACAATTGATTGTCCATGTCCATTCGAGATTAGGAGCAGTTACAGAGACTTCCATTAATAGCTCATCATTTGTGTTGAAAATATTAAAGAAAGTATTCTCACTACAGTCACCTGTAATAAAAGTTAGTTCAACATCTTCAGGTAAAGTAATGACTTCACTTTCAACAACAGTAATACAAGCCATTCCTGACTCATTATAGCATATTGTAAGTGCATCATTACATGACCATGCAGGGTCAAATTCAACGTATATATCACACGCTTTGATGGTTGAAAACGTAGCCAAAAGAATGACCAACGCTGTAAAAATCTTTTTCATAAGTATATAGTTTTGGTTAAAACACTAATAATTAAAAACTCTAGGAGGCAAATCTTCTGTTCTTTGGTGGATCATAAGTAGCCATGTACTTAATCTTACCAACTGCATCTTCATGCTTGATAGCAGGGCCATAAGTTATAAAACCAACCACTTTGCTTCTTCCCACTTCATCAAATTCAGGAATAAGTACCATTGACATGTAAGCATAACTAGCTATCAATTTCTTCTTCTTCTCAATTTGGTCAAGCAATGACTCTAAATATGGGCCAGTATAAACCTTCTTGGAGAATGTACTAGTTGATTTGGAGTTAGTTGCTTTCTTTGTGTATTGACGAATAAGGCTACTAATTTCTCGTTGTAGCTTATTCACACTTAGGTTTTCTTTCTTATAAAAGTTCTTTCTCATGACGATTTGAGTTTTGTGAAAAGGTTATAAAATAATAGTTGCACTACAAATGTAAGGTAGTGCAACTAGAAATTAGTGGGGGTTTTGAAGATGGGTATTAAACCAAGTAACCAAAAGGCTACTCGTAATTCACATGGAACATGCCAAGTGAAGCATAATCATTAACTTCCACAAGTGTTGAATCGTTTGTTATAAGATCAAAATGCCATATTCTATACATAAGATGACCTTCGTAATCAGAATCACCAGCTACAGTAATTCTTAGCCAATCACCATCAGTGATGTTAAGGGCAAGGAAATCACCATCAGCTTCAGCATGGTCATAAGTAAAGATAATGTCTTGATCATTGAAACTACCATTAAGCATCTTGATATTCATATCAGCACCAGTATAATTGTAATTAAGGTACAATTTATACTCAGCACTCTCTAAGTCCATTGGATCAGAGGTAACAACAAGAGCTTGAGGTTCAACAAGAGTGTCCTCATCAGGCTGACAAGCAGCGAAAGAGAACAAAAATAAGGTTAAAAGAATGAAATTTTTCATGATATAAGGTTTTAATTTAAGACAAAGGTAAGTATTTTATGGTAAGTATCAAATGTTAAAGGGTTAAATAAAAACTGAAGACCACCCATATATCTATGAACAGTCTTCTTCAGTACCCTTTCTAATGCCTATTGGTGAATGAAATCAGCTTGCATATTAAGATTAGTCTTAATAGCATTATCATCCACATTGTTCTGAATGTACTGTTTGGCATCAGTTTTATTAGGTGCAGCGTTGACCATCATTTGATGGCCTATAAAATCAAATGAATCCATAAGATTAATTTTGAGGTGTATTGTCATTATCGACTACTAACATGTATGCAGGGGGAGTAATATCTGGATCATCTAAGTCCAGGGTGTGATCAATAAGGGTTACAAATAATTGAATGCTTTTATCATCGTTCATAATAATTGGTTATTTAATTGAAGTTATACAAAGATTGTGCTTTATTTCGAGTTTTGCTAGTTTTCGAAGATAAATGTGGAGCATTTGGTAAACAAAACTCCACAATAATGATCTTGTATCTCTTTAACAATGGTCTAGTTCTTTGTCTTCGATACCTATAATAATAAGTGGGGAAGAAAGAACCAATACCTTGCCATCCATTAAATAGAGCTTTGATTTTGGTTATCATAATAAGGTTTTATTGGTTATCAAGCATAATAATGTCTTTAACAGAGATACTGTCATCCCAAGCTATTTCATAGTGCTGTGTTTGTCCTCCATCAATACCTGGGGAAGTAATATAAATAGAATCGTTATCCACATTCATATGATAGTCATAAGCTTGTGGTTCAGCAACAGGTACATAGATCATACTGAAAAAGAATGCAGTACAAATAAAAGGAAAGCCTATCATGTATGGTGCTGAAACTGTGATATTAGTTGAGAACTTTAAAGCTAACATTATGCTAACAATGAACTGGAATGTCCAAGAGATAGCGATAAAGAAGATAATAGTTTGAATATAAATCATAATTGGTTATTTAAAGGTTTAAAAATGAAAAATGGGAAACATAATGGAGGACTCTCATGAAATCACTCCACTATGCCATCCCACATTTAATAACCAATTGTCCTTATTGAATTTACAATAAGGGTTATTGGTTATTCACATTTTGTACAATAATCCTTTCCTTTTTTGAACTTTGTTTGGCTATCTTTTACAAGACATCCACAACCAGTACACATTACTAAAGGATCATCATCATGAAAGTCATGATCATTGTCAAGTAAGTCATCTGTTGCATCTCCCATTATTGTTCAGTCTTCAATCGTTTACAATAAGGGTTATTGGTGTTCTTTGATTTGATTAGAATGAAGTAACCTCCACTCTTTGCTTGTCTTACAGTTTCACCTTCGAAAGTCTCTTTAGTTGGTGTTCCAATCCATACAGCATAGTCATTACCTGTCTTTGGACTGTTACAAATAAGATACTTTGAACCATCTGATGTAGCAAATACATCATAAGATGTGCTGCCAACCATAATGGTTTCATTGAGGTCAGTACCAGTTGATACATCAAATCCACCACCTGAAGAGGCTGTGAATGTCATGCTTTGTGCTGATAATCCAGCAATAAAGAATAAGGAGATAGTAATAATCGTTGCAAATCGTCTCATGATAATTAAATTTTGTTGAGTGATAAAAAATCAGTTATATCTTCTACGGCAGCAGATGTAGGAATAAAGTCTCGGCTTAATTTTGATAACACATGAGTAATATTATATGCCATGTCTTCAAGAATAGATACTTGACGATCTGTTATTTCGTCAATAAATGCAATTGCAATTGGAGTTGTATCATCAACTTTTGGCAAATTCTCGATGATTGCTTCTATTGTCGCACCAGTCCTCATAAAATCATCAAGTATGATGATAGGTATATCAATATCTAAACGAATCATATTATTAGAACAATGAGATTCTTCTCCTGACTTCTTTACATGTGTAATCTTCACTCGATAATCTTCTACCAACTCTTGACCAACTAAAGCACAAATGATTGCACCTGATGATCCTCTACCAACAAGTTGTAAACTTTTAGTCTTAAATTCTTGTCTAATAAGATTTGCTAAATCTTTACAAGCAAGGAGGAGTTGTGGGAAGTCAGAACTTGCAGGATACCCTGTAGATGCTTCAGATTGAAATGTTACTGTTTGAATTTGCATAATGTAATGATGTTATTGGTTATTAAAAAGAATATGAAGGTTATATAAAAAGAAAAGTGCAAGCATTTAATAAAATAAGACTGATGTTGTTGTTCTGCTACGAGTCTGTAGTTCCTATCCATCAGTCTTATGGTGTAATTATAATAGGCTGAGTGTTTTGCCTATTTAGTGAACATCTGTACGAGGTTTCCCAGGATACCACACACTTCCATTTCTGAAAGTAGTTCACATGATCAGAGTTAAGGTTCCCACCTTACTACATTGACGTTTATAAGTTACTTGCTTTCCTACAGTCTCCCTTGGTAGGGATAAACCAACACTCCCATGCTAGTAAACCAGTAGTACTCCCGTTCTCTTCTCTCTCATGACTTGAGGCCATTTGAGGTCATCATATTACAGATGAATAAGATCATTTTCGAGTCAATGTGTTGACACATTTGTTCAGTTTCTTTTTTTGTTAACCATAACAAAACAAAATTTGCTGGTCGGCATTAAAGAATGTCCATTGTAAAGGGCGTAGTGTCAACTTTATACCATGCTATCCTTTTGAGATAGTTTAAGTATGACACCCTTTTGCGTTCCTCCTGTCAAAGAGTACAAAATAACCATCGCTGGTTAATAACTGTTTTGAGAGGTAATAAGCATAGGTTTCTCTGAAGCTTCTTAACATCTAACTATACTAAGCTTCGTTGACGACAATCAACTACTACATAGTACTATTTAATTATACCTATTGCTTTTTCAAGCTCAACTCTCCCTTGGACATAGGAAGAATACATTGCACTTAGAGCTTACCAGTTGGCCTTGCTCATACCACACAATGTGTAATTAAATACCTTTCCGTCCACTGCTCCATTAGAGAAGCAGCACAAATCACTTACTTTATGTGATTCATCTTATACCTATTGCTAGGTTTATGGTTAAGGACACGAAGGCTATCCTAGTATCATTAGACTCTAAAAAGAGAATAAATCAACTAAAACTAAGTGGGGGTTTTGAAGATGGGTCAATATAAAAAGAACAAAAAGCCCCTAAACTTGGGACTTTTTGTTTGATGATATAAAATACATACTAACTTGTACTCCTAAAAGGCAGAAGAACAAATATGAATTAATGTCTTGTCTATATATCATCAAAGATTGGAGTGCAAAGCACCCAGAGATAATGATTAAGGCAAATATAGTAACGTTAAGGTTTGATCTTTTCATGGTTAGTAATTTAATGATGAGTAATAACGTAAAATAAAGCTTCTCCAAGTGAAATAGAAGAATCCTCATCGTAAAATAAGTATTCATTGTTCTTAGTATATTTACTGTAGTTTGTACTTGGCTTAATGATAGAGCCAAAATTTGAACAACAGTAACCTGTCTTACTATCCATACTGTTTAACATTTTGAAAGTACCATCTGGATAAGAAAACATATTGACACCTGATTCAGTGTAAATGAACTTAATTAGTTCTGTGATTTCATTTGATAAGATAATGTGATTCATAATTTGGCTATTTATAAATAATGAGTAATATTATGTAAAAAAGAACAACTGCTAAGTAGCTTCAGTGGGCAAGACTTCATTCAAAGAATGATGATAGTTTGTAGGTTCGTGACCAGGTAACTATAAAACCCAGAGGTAATTACTTCTCTTTAAGTAGCAGTTGTCTCTACCTTTAGGTGATTAACCCAAGGTTATCTTAGAAAGTCTTAGGGATTTAAACCT
>TARA_R110000796_G_scaffold167275_9_pt1 | contig 12713 bp, 16 predicted proteins | sample TARA_R110000796 | Tara Oceans TARA_R110000796 (sample SAMEA4397815) | marine metagenome | biome: Polar Biome; feature: [SRF] surface water layer (ENVO:00010504); material: water (ENVO:00002006), including particulate matter (ENVO:01000060) such as... | depth 5 m | reverse complement strand
AACGCTGAGCCTGCTCGCCCAGCAAATAATAACGCTGCAACAACTGGCCCAAGTTCACGTAACAAGCTTAACGCCACCATAGGCCCTAAACTTTCTTCAGTACCAAACTCAACCAGAATATTATATCCCTGTAGAGCCAATACCATACCGATAAACAAACCCGACACTAAAATGATGACCATCGAACGGACACCCAGCACATAAACCTGTTTAATCAGTAATGGAGTGCCTTTTTTAATGCGAGGAACATGTACGATCGCGCGCCATAACATAATGCCAGCTCGACCATAACCCAACACTATTTTCAGTGCATATTTGCCAATGTCGGCAATATAATCAATTGCACCCACGAAGTAGCTCCTCTTGATAATCCTCAGCAGGATAATGAAATGGCACAGGGCCATCTGGTGCACCTTGAATAAACTGAACCAATTGTGGATTGTCAGATTGACGTAATTGCTCTGGAGTACCATGTGCAATCACTTTTTTGTCTGCTATTACGTAGACATAATCTGCAATACCTAATACTTCATCTACATCGTGAGAAACCACTACTGAAGTGAGTTTTAATGAATCCGACAACTCACGAATAAGTTTTACGAGCATGCCCATTGAAATAGGATCTTGTCCGGCAAAGGGCTCATCGTACAGTACCATCTCTGGTTCTAGTGCAATCGCTCGTGCCAATGCAGCGCGACGTTGCATACCACCAGATAACTCGTTAGGCATCATATATGCAGCGCCACGAAGTCCGACAGCTTGAAGCTTCATCAATACAATGGTGCGAATAATATCTTCAGGCAATCCAGAATGTTCTCTTAATGCAAACGCAACATTATCGAAAACATTAAGGTCGGTAAACATTGCACCACTTTGAAATAGCATACTCATGCGCTTACGCAATTCAAATAGATCTTTGCGTTTAAGCTTGTGTATATCATGGCCATCAAATAGGACTTGCCCACTGCTGGGGGTTAACTGTCCGCCAATCAATTTCAACAAGGTGGTTTTACCGATACCACTGGGCCCCATGATTGCTGTTACTTTACCTTTTGGGATCGATAAAGAAATATCTTCATAAATCACGCGTGAACCATGGCTAAACGCTAAATGGTTAACTTCTACCAGAGGTTTATTACTTGATTTGCTCATATCAGACATTGGCGTTGAGGAGATAACAGCCTTCCTTGCTTTAAGTTGAAGGCAAATTGTACTGTAATTGTCGATTAAGCGACAACTATATCCATATCATTACGTGGACAATTACTGTGCAATGCTTTCAATTTGAGAAAAATCCAGCGAAAATGCACGTTAATAAATTACTACTATCGGAATCACATGCTAGTTAATATCCTAATGTTAGTTGTTGGCCTTGCTGTTTTAGTTTGGAGTGCGGATAGATTTGTTTACGGAGCGGCTGCATTTGCCCGTAACTTAGGGTTACCTCCAATGTTAATTGGACTCACCATCGTTGCGATGGGCAGCTCTGCACCTGAAATGTTTGTTGCCGCCACCGCATCAATGGATGGCATGCGTGATACCGCTATTGGAAACGTATTGGGCTCAAACATTGCCAACATTACCTTAATTTTAGGATTAACCGCCTTACTAGGTGCCATTAGCTTAGATTCGAAGACCTTAAAACGCGAAATACCTATCATGTTAGCTGCGACGGTATTTGCTGGTTACACCTTGCATGATAATGTGTTGACACAAGCAGAAGGTATCATGCTCATCGCATTACTTTTGCTGTTGATGGGATATTTTATTTGGCAAGCTACTCATGATAAAACCCCAGACAGCTTAGATGATGAACTTGAATCTGAGATCCCTAAAAATGTGCCAACCTTTCATGCTATCATTTGGCTAATTGTCGGTATTATATTGCTCCCCCTATCAGCAAGTTGGATGGTTGATGGCGCGGTGGGTATTGCAAAGTTTTATGGGTTGTCAGATCTTGTGATTGGCTTAACCATTATCGCAGTAGGAACCAGCTTACCTGAATTAGCGGCTTGTATTGCTGGAGTCATAAAAAAAGAACACGACCTCGTCATTGGTAATATTGTTGGGTCTAACTTATTTAACATTCTTGCGGTACTGGCACTACCAGGATTGATTTCTCCTGGTGAAATAGATGCTTCAGCCAGTGGAAGAGATTTCTATATGGTATTAGGCACCAGTGCAGCATTAGCCGTTTTAGTATTATCCAGTGGCGCTAAGCAACAACTTACTCGCTGGCATGGCGCACTATTATTAATCACCTTTATTGCGTACCAAATTGTTGTATTTCAGTCGCATTAGATTGGAGCATAAAGGTAAAGTATTAAGCTAACAGAGAGAGTCGTATGGTAAATCACACTCAATTTCGTCAATGGGGCCGTAAAGTCATTGATATAGAAAAAGCTGCCTTAGATAATTTATATCAATATGTAGACTCGGTTGAATTTGACCAAGCATGTCAATTGATCATGCAGTGCAAAGGTAAAGTGATTGTCATGGGAATGGGCAAATCTGGCCATATTGGTAACAAAATATCCGCGACCTTTGCCAGTACTGGCACACCGGCATTTTTTGTTCATCCAGGAGAAGCCAGTCATGGCGATTTGGGCGCATTAGCCAAAAATGACATTGTACTCGCCATTTCCAACTCTGGTGAGTCAAGCGAAATACTAACGTTAATGCCTGTTATCCAACGCATGGGTGTACCTGTGATTGCTGTAACTGGCAAACCAGACTCTAATATGGCACGTTTATCCAAAATCCATTTATGCATTCAAGTGCAAGAAGAAGCATGTCCATTAGGATTAGCCCCCACCTCCAGCACCACAGCTACATTGGCTATGGGCGATGCATTAGCCATTGCTTTATTACAAGCAAAAGGTTTTACTCGTGATGACTTTGCCTTATCACACCCAGGTGGCTCTCTTGGAAGAAAATTATTACTAAAAGTCGATGATGTCATGCATCAAGGCGATGATTTACCGATCGTCAATGATGATATTTGTATTACTGACGCACTTTATGAAATATCTAAAAAAGGCCTTGGCATGACGGCTGTAGTCGACCATGCCAGTAAACTCGTAGGCATTTTTACCGATGGCGATTTACGCCGGGTTATTGATGCAGACGTGAACCTTCGAACCACTTCTATTGCTCACGTAATGACTAAAAACTGTGTTACCAGCCCTGCTGGTATTTTAGCAGCACAAGCACTGCAAATCATGGATGAAAAGAGCATCAACGGACTGATAGTCGTTAATGAAAAACATCAACCGATCGGAGCATTAAACATGCTCGATATGGTTAAAGCTGGAGTCATTTAATCATGTCAGAATCAACTTCGTTTCACCAAGGATTTTACGGCCCTGTCAGTAATGACATATGGCAGCGAGCTCAAAAAATCAAACTGTTAATCTGTGATGTCGATGGGGTATTTTCAGATGGACGTATTTACCTCAGTAATGCAGGTGAAGAACTCAAAGCGTTCCACACTCGTGACGGTTATGGTGTTCGTTCTTTGCTTACCAGTGGTGTTCATGTTGCCGTGATAACAGGACGTAAATCTAAGATTGTTGAGAACCGCATGACAGCATTAGGTGTCACACATATTTATCAAGGTATTGATAATAAATTTGAGCCTTTTGAGCAATTATTGTCTCTTTATAATGTGACTCCAGATGAAGTGGCTTACATTGGCGATGACATGGTAGACCTACCCGTAATGAAAGCCGTAGGGCTAGCTGTTTGTGTCGGTGATGGTCATCCGTTTGTCAAACAACAGTGCCATATGACAACCACTCTTAACGGTGGCCATGGCGCACTGCGTGAACTCACCGATTTATTACTCTTAAGCCAAGATAAGTTTGCCAGTGCTCATGGTATGAGTATATGAGTAGAGTTTCGCTAGGTATTATTGCTTTTTTTGGGCTTGCTTTTATATTGTACTGGCAAGCACAAATAAAACGCAGTGAAATGGATGCGGTGCAAATACGCGGTATTGAGCGCCCCGATTTTGTTGCAGATAACCTACGCACGACAGAATTCAATCAACTAGGTTTTGTCGAAAGTCGAGTCAGCGCGGAGCACATGGAGCATTACGCTTCAAGCGACATCACTCACTTTACCAAACCTATCTACCTCATTTTCCCTGAAAATGGTAAAGCACAATGGCAATTAAGTGCAGACCGTGGGCAATTGAATAAAAATACCAGCAAAGTCACATTAGAAAATAATGTTATTATTGATGCCATTGATATAGAAGAACCTCTACAGTCACTGAGTACCCAAGCCATTACGGTGGATTTAACCACTATGATAGGCACCTCACAAGAGATGGTGTACATCAAAGGTAAAGGGTTTATTATTCAAGGTTTAGGCTTGCATGCCGACTTGAATTCGCAAAAATTATCGCTACTTAGCCAGGTAGAAGGAACATATGAGCCACATTAATCGTCTCCACACTCGCGCCAATGTTGTGTTACTAAGTAGCATACTTTGCATATTGAGTTTGCCAGCCACAGCGAAACAAGGTGATCTGAAACAAGAATTGAAAATCGCTTCCGCCAGTCAGTCTGCCGACATTAAGAACAATCAAATTGTTTTTAATGGTCCGGTGACAATTGTCCAAGGCACGATTAATATCAATGCAGATCAGTTACGGGCGTTTACCCCTGAAAACAGCACCAGCAAGAGATTAATTGCTACTGGCACCCCTGCTACATTTTCACAAGAATTAGATGACGGTAAAATTGGTACTGCAAGTGCTAACGAAATTAGCTATGACCTTGCCACCACTACACTCACATTGACTGGCAACGCCAAATTGGATCAATCTGGTAGCCAGGTTACCGGTAATAAAATCAAGTACAACATCAGTGCTCAAGAGCTGATTGCCGAAAGTACTGGTACAGGACAAGATCGGGTAATCACCATCATTCAACCAGAGAATTTCCAAGACGAGTCGGCGCCAAAGCAAAAGCTCCCTAAAATCCCTGTTAACAAGCAGATCAAACCATGACCCAAATTACCTTAACCGCTGAAAATCTAGCAAAAAGCTATAAAGCTCGTCAGGTTGTTAAAGATGTGAGCTTAACGGTTAAAACCGGCCAAATTGTCGGTCTTTTAGGCCCTAATGGTGCAGGTAAAACAACCACCTTTTATATGGTTGTCGGCTTAGTAAAAAGCGATAAAGGTCGGATATTAATTGACGATGACGACCTTACTGCCGATCCAATGCATTTGCGCGCCCGCAAAGGTATAGGTTACTTACCACAAGAAGCCAGTATTTTCCGCAAGCTTACCGTTTACGACAACATAATGGCCGTACTGCAAACTCGCAAAGAGCTCAGTACAGACCAACGTATTGAGCAACTTGAGCATCTACTCGAAGAATTCCACATTACTCACATACGCGACAGCCAAGGCATGTCGTTATCGGGTGGCGAACGTCGTCGAGTTGAAATTGCGCGCGCTTTAGCTGCTAATCCAAAATTTATTTTGCTTGATGAGCCTTTTGCTGGTGTTGATCCTATTTCGGTCATCGACATTAAAAAAATCATCCAACAACTTAAAAATCGGGGTTTAGGGGTATTAATTACCGACCATAACGTACGTGAAACGCTAGACGTTTGTGAGCGGGCCTATATCGTTAGCCAGGGTAATTTAATCGCCGAAGGCACACCTGATGAGATATTAAGTAATCAACAAGTTCGTGCTGTGTACTTAGGTGAACAATTCAAGCTATAGTTACTTTACTGGCCTTTAGTCTAGCTAACTCATTTCATTGAACGATACCTAAACAACGTTAAATGTCATTGATGTATATGGCAATCCATTACAGTTTCGAGATTGTCATTTTTATTGAAAATCATCTAGGGATAAGCGGTAAATGAAAGCGTCACTCCAACTTAAAATGGGTCAACACTTAACCATGACCCCACAATTGCAGCAAGCCATTCGCTTACTGCAATTATCGTCATTGGAGCTACAGCAGGAAATCCAACAAGCATTAGATTCAAATCCATTGCTTGAAATAGAAGATGAGTTTTCTGAAGCAAAAGACTCCTTAAAGGAAAATCGCGACCAAGCGGATACCGACTTTAGTGACAACAGCATTGTTAATGTCGAAAAAGATACTTCCACTGTCGACATTGCAGAATCCATGACCAAAGAAACCATGGATGATTTAGCCATGGATACCACATGGGACGAAGTGTACACAGCCTCACCAATGTCAGGTTCAGGCAGTGCGAGCATGCGCGATGACGACATGCCCTTTCAAGGTGAAACGACCGAAGGTTTGTACGAACATTTAGAATGGCAAAAAAATCTTACCCCATTTTCAGACACTGATCTCGCCATTGCCACCGCCATTATTGATGCCATAGATGAACGCGGTTATTTAACCCAAAGTACCGAAGATATTCTTGAAGCCATGGGTGATGAAAATGTGGAACTTGATGAAGTTGAAGCGGTATTAAAACGCGTTCAACACTTTGACCCTGTTGGTGTTGCTGCACGTGATTTAAGTGAATGTCTATTTATTCAATTAGCACAATTCTCTAACGACACACCACATATCGATAATGCTCGTTTGTTAATTAAAGGCTATTTAGATTTAATTGCTGGCCGTGATTTCAGATTATTGATGCGTAAAACAAAACTAAAAGAAAATGAATTACGTGACGCAATCACTCTAATTCAGACACTCAATCCTCGTCCTGGTTTATTAATTACCCCAATGGATGATGAATACGTTATTCCCGATGTCACTGTATTAAAGAAAAATGGTCGCTGGGTTGTAGAGTTAAACCCAGACAACATGCCTAAAATTGGTGTTAATCAGCAATACGCGGCCATGGCTAGAGGCAGTAAAAACCCGTCGGATAGTCAATTTATTCGAGGCCATCTGCAAGAGGCTAAATGGTTTATTAAAAGTATTGAAAGTCGCAACGATACTTTACTTAAAGTGGCAAATTGCATTGTACAATTTCAGCAAGGCTTTTTTGAATATGGCGAAGAAGCCATGAAGCCTATGGTGCTCAATGATATTGCGGAAGCAGTAGAGATGCACGAATCGACCATTTCACGAGTCACCACACAAAAATATATGCACACCCCACGAGGGTTGTTTGAACTAAAATACTTCTTCTCTAGCCATGTCAGTACTGACGATGGCGGGGAATGCTCATCTACAGCCATTCGTGCTTTTATCAAAAAGCTGGTTGCCGCAGAAAACCAGAAAAAACCACTGAGCGACAGTAAAATGGCTCAGCTTCTGGCAGAACAGGGCATAAACGTTGCGCGTCGTACGATTGCAAAATACCGTGAAGCAATGATGATCCCGCCCTCAAACCAACGTAAGAGTTTATAACCTACTAGGCAATGGAGGATTTTTTATGCAAATAAGTCTGACTGGACATCATGTCGAAATCACAGAATCTTTACGTGAATACGTCCAAGGTAAATTTTCAAAGCTTGAACGGCACTTCGATCAGATCCATAATGTACACGTTGTGCTCAATGTAGAAAAATTACAACAAAAAGCAGAAGCTAAAATCAACGTTAATGGCGCAGAGATTTTCGCAATGTCAGAAAATACTGATATGTATGCTGCAATAGACGCCCTGATCGATAAACTCGACCGTCAGGTAATTAAACACAAAGAGAAGAATACAAAACACTAACGATGGAACTTTGTACCATTCTGCAGCCGGAATGCACTACCTGTGCCACACCGGGCAGTAAGAAAAAAGTACTGGAACTCATCAGCAATTTAGTCGCTGCCCAGTACCCAACCCTGTCTTCGCAAGAGGTTTTTGAAAGCCTGTTAGCGAGAGAGAAAATGGGTAGCACAGGTATAGGAAATGGCATTGCGATACCTCATGGTCGATTAACGACCATCGATCACCCTATCGCGATATTTATTAAATGTGAAGAAGCCATTGCCTTTGATGCAATAGATAAGCAGCCCGTGGATCTTTTATTTGCTTTGTTAGTACCTGCCGACCAGTGCCAACAACATTTAGGCACGTTATCAAGCATGGCCCAAAAGTTAAGCGATAAGCAAATATTGAAACAGCTTCGCAAAACTCACGACGCAACAGAACTTTATCAGGTTATTACTGCATGAAACTTGTCATAGTATCGGGACGTTCAGGCTCAGGAAAATCAGTTGCCCTGAGAGTATTAGAAGACCTAGGATATTATTGTGTTGATAATTTGCCTTTACCACTTATTGGCACATTATTAGCCCAGCTTAAGGGCAGCAATGATTTAGTTGCGATTAGTGTTGATGTTCGTAACATTGCAGAACAAGGTAAAGTGCTTCAAGACCAATTGGCACTACTTGAGAATGACACTGAAATTATCAGCTTCTTTTTAAATTCCAATGACAAAGTATTGCTTAAACGTTACAGCGAAACACGTCGATTACACCCGTTATCTAAAAATCATATTTCATTGCAAGAAGCGATCAAATTAGAAGGCCGTTTACTCGAGCCGATCGCAAAAATTGTTGATCACTACATCGACACTTCTGCACTAAACATCTACGAATTAAGCGACCAAGTTAGGCAAATATTATTAGGCAGTGTTGATAAAGAGTTAGTGATTAACTTTGAATCTTTTGGTTTTAAACACGGAATGCCGACAGAAGCTGACTTTATGTTTGATGTACGCTTTTTACCTAACCCGCACTGGGAAATTGAGCTGCGTCCATTTACGGGCTTAGACGAACCCGTACAAGAGTTTTTAGGGCGTCAGCCATTAGTGAATAAGTTTATTTGGCAAATTGAAAATCTATTTGAAACTTGGATGCCACATCTAGAACGTAATAATCGCAGTTACCTTACCATCGCGATTGGTTGTACTGGTGGTCAGCACCGTTCGGTATATATTGCAGATCAATTAGCTAAACGGTTTAGACAAGGTAGTAAACACACGGTTAATGCTCGCCACAGAGAGTTAAATATCAGTGATACTAATAACTAAGTGAGCATAGGATCGCGTCAATGATCAAACTTGAACGCCAAGTGACCATTTCAAATAAATTGGGATTACATGCCCGAGCAGCAACAAAACTCGCAGTATTAGCTGCGGATTTTGATGCTAACATTACCTTAACTCAAGGTGAAAAAAATGCCAGCGCTGCAAGTGTACTGGGGTTATTAATGCTTGAAAGTGGTATTGGTAAAATGATTACTGTTACTGCTCAAGGCCCTGATGCTGAAGTGGCATTAAACGCAGTGTGTGATCTCATTAATGCTAAATTTGATGAATCTTGTTAATTTTTAATCGAATTAAATTTATAAATAGCCTGTAATTTGTGAATAGCTGCAGTTACTCATGTTTTAAATAACCGTTATCCTTATTGCATGCGGTCTCTATATGGCTAGGCCATACTAACCAAACTGTCACGACATTGATGATCACCAATAGACATCAGTCCCTCAAAAATATTAGCCCTTAGGTTTATCTCATGCAGTTGATGCCAATCTCATTAGTATCATTCCATTCTGCGGGAGTTTAGTGTTTAACATGATAAAGACAGAGCCGCTTCTAGCAACGGATCCAGTGTAATTCTGCTTCCGTGAAGTGGTACGTCTATAGTATGTAAAGCAGCATTGGCTGCTGCAGAATTTCACCGCAGAAGTACTTAAGTATTCTCTTTCTGCATTTCATCGTCTTACGTAAAGACAGCTATTTCTGCATTTATACGCCTTGAACTGTACAACCTGAGAAACCCAGAATAATTACATACTGAATAATATAAGTATGACGAATAGGAAGTAGATATATGGGTAAAGAGTACCTAGACAATGAGATAACAGAACAACGTCTCAATCAACTGGTTCAAGCGCTAGACAGCGGCCTGTTTGTTCACGCCCGTAACATGCTACATACCATGTCACCTAACGATGTCGCCCTTATTCTCGAATCATCACCGCCCAAAAATCGTCAGGTGTTATGGCAACTTATTGATCAACAATATGCTGGTGAAATTCTTGATGAGTTAGGCGAAGAACTTAAAGACTCCCTAATTAGCAGCATGACCCCAGAGAAGCTTGCCCAGGCCACAATAGGCATGGATACAGATGATCTCGCCTATATTCTTCGTAGTTTACCCGATGATGTTTACAAGAAAGTGCTCAAATCAATGCGAAGCCAAGACAGAGATAGAGTAGAGCAAGCATTGCGTTACCCGGATGATACTGCCGGCAGTATCATGAATACCGATACCGTCACCCTACGACCAGATGTCAATATCGAAGTGGTATTACGCTATTTACGACAACGAGGACATTTACCCGATACAACGGATACGTTATATGTCGTTGACCGCCAAGATCATGTTTTAGGTGGGGTAAGATTAGCCGATTTACTCACATGCGATCCAAGCGTAACCATCCGCAGTATTATGGACACAGAATTAGAAAGTATTCCTGTAGAGATGTCTGACAAAGATGTGGCTCAAAAATTTGAAAGAATGGATTGGATATCTGCCCCTGTCGTCGACAGCCAAGCAAAATTACTTGGCCGAATTACTATCGATGATGTTATTGATGTGATCCGCGAAGATGCCGAACATTCAATGATGGGAATGGCTGGTATGGATGATGATGAAGATACCTTTGGGCCAGTGCTCAAAAGTACTCTAAGACGCTCTCTATGGCTGACCATCAATTTATTTGCTGCATTACTAGCCTCGTCTGTGAGTAATATGTTTGAAGGCACCTTGGAGCAATTTGCCACCATCGCGATTTTAATGACCATAGTACCAAGTATGGGTGGAGTTGCAGGTAATCAAACTTTAGCACTAGTGATCCGTGGTATTGCACTTGGGCATATTGGCCAAAGTAACTCGCGTTGGTTAATCGGCAAGGAACTAGGCATCGGATTATTGAACGGCATAATGTGGTCTGTTTTGGTATTTTTTGCGGTATGGCTTTGGAAAGATGACATCGCATTAGGAGGGCTAATTGGCAGTGCCATGCTGATTAACATGACGGTAGCAGGCTTTGCTGGCGCCACCATCCCAATAATGTTAAAAAAATTAAATATAGACCCAGCGCTCGCAGGTGGCATGGTGTTAACCACAGTAACCGATGTCGTTGGCTTATTTGCATTTTTAGGCCTAGCCACACTATTTTTAATGAACTAGTTCATTGATTTAACTCTTATGTATCATGTCATCCGTTAATTGCGCAGCCTAGCGCAATTTTACGGACGTCGACGACGCTTCTATACGCATAAGGCTTTTTTCACACATAAACTCATTCACCGAGTGCTTAGCTCTCTGATAATCTTTACGGCCATATTCTCAGCCCCACTTTGTTAACGTTTCTCCAATCATCAACTGGCAACAACTCACTCAACGATAACCTTGAATTCATCTTGTCATTAAGGTGACCTTTTTTTGCCATATTTGTCGTCCATACTGCGCGACGACAATGACAACCGTAATGGGTTGTCGGCAGAGCACGCTCACCAAATTAGTGCAATTGCACCAATTTGGCTGAAAGCTTAAAAATAACAAAACCACACAAAACACATAACCAACTGATAAATAACAACTAAAAATATTTGCCAAAGTTGGCACAAGCTTTCCATATAAGAATACATACCCACTAAGTAGTAGTTTATTTTTTAAGCAATCCATTGTAACTATAGGAGATAGCGATGAATAAAATAATCGTAAAACGTAGCATTATATCGATAAATGTCATGGTAAATAATGTCATTGCACAATGCCGTCAAAACATTTTTTTCTTAGCACATCTCGGTTGCAGTCAGTGGGATGAAGTTGAAACTCGCTCAGGTAAACATAGATAAATCAGAAGGAAATTATTTGATGAATATGTCAAATGCGAGACAATATCCAGTCGACTTACAGAGACAAGTGATTAATGAAGTCAAAAACCATAATCGATTATTATCCGACGTAGCAAAACAATATGGTGTGTCGGCTAAAACTGTTTATCAATGGGTCAGAAGTAATGATAGTCACCAAACAGAAAACAAAGGCGCAATCGTATCTGAAATAGCCTATTTACAACAAAAGATTGCCCAGTTAAGTCAACAATTACAAGCAATGGCAAGTTAGTAACATAAAACCGTTTTTGGCAAGGATGTTTGATCGTATTAACAACTAGTCCCCCAGCAAGTTGATAACACAGCAACAAACATTCTAATAAAAATAAGCGCAAAATATCTTGCATCCTTGCCGCTTTATCGCTCTACCGTTAGCCGTTAAGGGCGACTGCTAACACAACAGTTCAGGCGTTATTGGGTCCCCAGACTCTATTAATCCAATAACGTCATTTTTATTAGGTATTTTAGCTTTCGCCATTAACGGCGCTGCTGTCACCATTAGTGGAGCTAAGTATCAAAAACGTTTTGGCAAGGATGTTTGACCGTGTTAACAACTCGTCCCCCAGCAAGTTGATAACGCACAGCAACAAACATTCTAATAAAAACAAGCGCAAAACATCTTGCATCCTTGCCGCTTTATTGCCCTACCGTTAGCCGCTAAGGACGGCAGCTAACACAACAGTTCAGGCGTTATTGGGTCCCCAGACTCTATAATCTAATAACGTCATTTTTATTCCGGCCTCTGGCTGACAAGCTCAAAACAATAATAATCACGAGCTTGACAACACTCTGGAGCATCAATTGGTAAAGGTTGATAGCATTAGTATTGGATACCCCAGTGG
>TARA_R110000796_G_scaffold74139_3_pt1 | contig 12714 bp, 19 predicted proteins | sample TARA_R110000796 | Tara Oceans TARA_R110000796 (sample SAMEA4397815) | marine metagenome | biome: Polar Biome; feature: [SRF] surface water layer (ENVO:00010504); material: water (ENVO:00002006), including particulate matter (ENVO:01000060) such as... | depth 5 m | reverse complement strand
AATAATTTTTGCAACCATAGTTAGCGACCTAATGAAGATTAAATAGTGCTGGTCTCAATATTATTATAATCTAAATCTGACTCATTCGTGAAAAAATATTTTAGAATTGCAGACTTTAATTCTTCAGGAAATAGAGCGTTGTCGTTTTTGTCATACGCTTCAGGGTTATGGTTCATTACATTTCCACATTCTTCGTATCCAAGTCCGCACCGAATGGCTTCGGGGTCATCTATAAACTCTCTAGCGTCTCTACCATAAAGAAGATTATTCCAAGGGTTGCCATGACTTTGGGAGATGTGCGGCTGGCTAGAAGAAGGGCCGTCAACAGCCTTGTTATGTGGCGCCATAACATCTTTTAAGATTCCCCATTTCTTTCCAACAGAAGCATTTAGAAATGGAAAGGTTGACTCTGTGCAGTACGCTGCGAATACATCTGGGATAATTTTATTACCAAAGGCTTTGAATATATCATTAGTAAAAAATTGACAGTGAAGGTTGCACGCATGACCAAGAGGTATGATAAAATCTTCCCCTGTAATTTGTGCAGTTGGCGAATCTTGAGAAAATCCAAATGGCATAAATCCTGTATCTGTATCTGTCTGAATGGTAAGCATAGAATAGTCATTCTGCTTTATCGATTCTACAGCCTTAGATATAGATTGAGGGTCAGTGAAGTATACTCCTGAATCTAAAAATAGATAGGCGTCAAACGCCCCATACTTTTCAACCATGAGCTGAATAGATCTATTACAGGTAGTATTTACTATATATGGATCTGAAAATAAAACAATATCTACCAGATCTTGAAATTTATCTTTTATTGCTGTAATGCAGCCCTCTGAGTTTAGGCATGACGACATTACAATCTTGTTGTCAGGGTAGTCTTGATCTATAACAGACTGCAAACAATTTGCGTACCAATCCGTTCTGTTTGCATTTATTCCACAAGTATTGTAAATTGTTAATATCTTCATTGAATAATCCTATGCTAGAAGTATCTGTTGAACGGTTTTGGCTCTTATTTTTTCTCCATCAAGAGAAACTATCTTTAAAAGGCCTTTGTAAGATACGCACCTTAGTATTTGATGACATGCCTCCTCGATAGACATTATTTCCATAGTTCCGTATGGCACTATCTCTTTTGTCTTCAGTTTTTCAACGGTTCCTTTCCCTATAATGGTGGGAAGTCTTACGACAACAGAATCCTCACAATGTGATAAAACATGAGCCTCAGCTAGATGTTTGTATTTTACATAGTAACTTTCTTTTTGAGACATTGTAGATATAAAAACCACCCTGTCCTTTAAATGTCTATTTGTGAACGACATTAATTCTTGGAAACATTGTGCTTGGACTTCTTCTGACTTATCATCTATGTTCCAAGTGTGATAGATATGCACTTGTTTTTTGGACGAGTGTAGTCCATTCCCCCATACAGGAGGCTCTATATTCTCTATTATTTTAGCAAGAGCATTTCCTAACTGCCCTCTGCCATTGGTTAGATTTATCATATGAACTCTGGGTGCTTGATGTTTTCTTTTATCAGTTCTTGTTGTGACAGTAAATTTTCTTTGAGTTTTTGCTTGCCTTCATCGTCTGAGTTTTCATATTCTAACGATATGCTCCATACGGCCTTGTTGCTTTCATGTGGTTTACAAAGTTGGGTGCAGTTTTCAAAACATTCCACATCGTCTATCTGATGCATCATTTTTTTTCTGTTTTCTATATCATTCCATATCTCTTTGAAACTTCTGTCTTCAAGGCTGCCGTAGCTATACTGCTTATATCCCCTATGATTAGTACAGACGTAAACATGTCCATCGGCTCCAACGAGAGGCTGTATCTGCGAACCTAAACACTTCTTATAACGCCTTCCATAAAGCTCTGGATCATTCTCAAGATCTTCAAGTTTATAGCCATTGATTTGAAATTTATCGCCAAGGATATCTTTTGCCTTAGCGATTAGTGGCTCTATCTTTTCATTCCAAAAATCAATATCTCTTTGGATTCCATCCTCTCTTTCTCTATTAACTACCTCTGGCTTAAACTGGCAGTAGTCTATGTCGAAGTCTGCAAAGTACTCTGCAAATCCAAGGATTCCTTCATACGTATCTGGAGTTATTACAAATCCTACCCCTAAATCAAGAGGCCTTCCTTTTGAGTTGTTGGTCTCAATAAGTCTCTTGAGATTAGAATTCATTTTATCCCAATCGTCATTTTCTTTTGCTCTTCTTATTGAGTTATAAAGCTCTTTTCCTCCTGCGTCAATAGAGAACCTAACCCAAGTCATGTGGTCTACTAGGGTGTCAAACATATCCCATCTGTCTAAGAGCGTACCATTTGTGAACATGCCCATCTTTATGTCTGAATTTTTACCTACAAACTCTATAGCTTCCTTTGTGTGTCTATTGAGGGTTGGCTCACCACCTCCCGTCCAGTTTATAGCCCTAACGTCCATATCAATTAAGTCTCGACATACCGCTAGCAACATCTCTCTGGACATGATGGATCTATCGAATGTTTCTAAGTCTTTTGACTCAGGAAGATGTATATATGAGGAGATACAAAAGAAGCAGCCGTGATTGCAGGCATTGCTTGGATCAATCTCAACTAAAACTGGAGATGTTGTTCCAGTTTCAAGAAACTCAATTACCCTATCTGCATTTGCAATTACTTTCGCTTGAGGGTTAAAAATATCTGTTCCTAAAGACAGTATGTCATCTATTTTATCTTTCATTTTTTTCAAGCCATTCTAAAAATCTCAATGTGGGGTCTTGGAAGTAAGGTCTAATAACTTCTTCAAAATATTTTCTAGCATCATTAGCCCTATTTTGTAGCTCAGACATAGGTTCGTCGTATATCTCTTGCAGGCTTTCTGCGATATAGTCTGGATCTAGTGTCTCGCTGCATATTCTGTAACAAAAGCTAGTATCGTAATCGTCTTCTCCAACCATGAAGTAATCATGATCTGATACAAGAACAGGGACTCTGGTGAAGTAGCAGGTCTCATACAGCCTAACACTATCTATCCCGCTTCCTCTCGGGCAAAGAGATATAGTATTGTTAAGCATTAGGGATATATAGTCTTCTTGAATACTGGAGCCAACTTGAGAAGGGCCTGACCAAGATGGGTTAAACGAAATATCCATATCTACAGAACTTAGTCTCGACAAAGCTTCTCTCATAGCATAACGAGCATTGCAGTTAAGAAAGCCTTTAAAGCCCATTCCTTTTTGTTCAGGAAAGCCAAAGTCTTCAGACCTGTTGTTTGCAATGTCTACTAAGAGTGTTGAAAAAGTAGGTCTAGTATATATATTTAAGTTCTTATATTTCTTAAGGGGGCCGTTAATAGTTATTATGCTATCGTGTAGCCAGTCAACAAGAGCCTGTCCTCCTGCTCCATGTTCCTGTCCTCCCTCTCCCTCGTAGTCGCAGATGTGTTTGCTTTCATTACCTTCAAAGAACTCAAAAGAACTTGGGCCGTATTGATGGATTGATGGATTATTATTAAACTGGCCCATGTAAAAGTAGTCGGCATCTTCAGGAGGAGATAATTCAAAATGCTCAGATATACCTCTCTCGCTCATAGGAGCCGTATTGACGTATACTCCACTAGGATCAGTATCATGAGCATGAGGTATCGCATTTCTATACAGAAAAAGTTTTGGCTTTGTCATTTGTTTAACTCAATAAAAGTATTTAGTTTCTCTATATCTTTTTCCTGCACTTGCTTGGTCTCATAGCTCTGGTATATACCCCCATTGTTAGTAACGCCTCTTCTACTATGGGCTTCTTGGGCCGTCCTATCAAATTCAGACTTACCAAAAGTCCAATGCATATGCTCTACGAGTATCTCCGGCATATAAACGGCTCTACCGATTGCTCTGCATATATCCATAATATAATTATCAGAATAGTCTACTGTAAATATAGCCGGAGAAATATAGCCTAGTGTATTATACCAGTTTTTATGAAACACCCCATGAGTTCCCAGCTCTGCTCCCCAGTGTCCATCGTTGGGATAGGCATAAACTATTTTGTCATTATATTCTTTGAACACTTCTTTGGCGGTTGTGTCCCATCCTTGACTCCTGAATATCAAATCGTCTGCGGTACAAAAGAAAAGGTCGGCGGAGGAGTTGTCACAGCATATGTTATGTAAACTACTGTAGATAACTTCCTCTTCTCCCACTATTTTCAGTATCTGGCTTCCGTATTTATCCTCAAGCTCTTCTATTTTTGAGATAGTCTCTTCATCATAGTGTTCTACGTATGCGACCAGCTCTAGGGAGTCAGGGCAATCTGCGGTTTCAATAGCAGATGTCCACATATCTTCTAGTCCTTGAGGCCTATACTTAGTAGGGCACAGCAAGCTTATATCAAACGAACTCATTTTCAATCTTTTCCCAAAATATCTCAGGTGCTCTACCGCATTGCGAAACAAACTCTTCTTTTCCTGCTTTTTCGTGGAAATGAAGGCTTCCTACTATATCGTTAGATTCTATAGACATCCCACACATTAATGCTTCTCCTACAGACCTGCAGAAAGGCTCATAGTATTCTGGCATATAGTATAGGTTTTTATAACTATTATAAAGGTCTGTCATCTTGGAGTGATCGACCCTTCCTAAGAACTCCACGTTGTCTAACTGTTTTATCTGAGCCTCATACGTACCGTCCTGACTCCAACCAGCAACAACAAACTCCTTAGAGGGATTTGTCCTAGCTTGTCCTATGAAATTATCTGTTCCTTTTAATGGGTGCATAAACCCAACATACAGAGTCTTGTCTTCTCTTTCTTTTCCCATATCGTAAAAGACTTCTGGGTCTAGTGGGTCTGGGACTATCTCTATGTTCTGGAAATAGTCCTCACCATAATTTTCAAAGAACATATCCCTATGAAACTCTGTTAGGAAAAAAGAAATCCTACAGTTTTCCCATAGCTTCTTGCGAGATTCTTGGGAGAGATAACGATTAGCATCATGCTCTAGTCTTGTATGGTTGTCACAAGAATTTAAAAAGTCAATTATATTTGAGTATGCTTGACTAAAAGTTTCTAGATTGGAAGAGATAACAACATCATAGCCATAATGTATCAGAAGAGGGTTGGAGTCGTAGAACATTTCTACTATTGTATGGCCTCTTTTTCTACCTTCCTCTATAACTATAGCGTTGCTTCTTTGTGCTCCTCCCGGTGTATGGTGAAGCCCAAAGTCAGAAATAAACAGTATATTCATTAGTTTCCTTTTTCAATCCTAATTGAGTCTTCGTCAAAATGTTGTGTAGAAAACTCGAACATCTCAACGTCCGTTAGTCCTGTCATTTGATGTCTCATGCCAACGGGGACATGAAAAGTATCTCCAGCCTTTAAGATAGTTACTTCGGTATTGAGATTGGTCTTATTGTTAGTCCATCCGTACCTTACCTCAAGCTCTCCTTTATGTACATAGAATGTTTCATCTTTGATACTATGATAATGCCAACTACAACACTTTCCCTTTTTAAAGAACAATAGCTTCCCACAGTATTCTTCTTTATTTACGATCCAGTCTTCGTATCCCCAACCCTTAGAAACAAAAGTCCTATCTTCCATTATCCAGTTACTCCAACTACCACAACACTAAATGTTCCTGTTCCTGTGCCATTATTATGCACTTGGAAATTCTTATTTGATCCATCTACGGTTGCTCCTAGATATGGATCAGAGTAACAGAAAGCTGAGGATGGCTTCGCTATAATATATCCGCTTGACCCATTGAATGGTGCAGTAAAAGCGTTTGAGCCAGTTGCTCTAAGAGACAAGTCCTCTCCTGTAATTGATACTGAATTATGTACGCAAATAGATTTTATATTATTAAAGCTAAGAGACATCTCTCCTCCAACCATAGGTTGACTTAGGTTATTAAAATCCATAAGGTAAGAAGAGTTAGGGGAGACTTGTTGAGACTGCAGATTATACACAGCATTTATCTGTAGCTGTCCAGTCCCAGATGTAAGGGCTTGACTATATGATACAGAACCTTGTCTACTAGCCAAAGAATTTGTTTCAGTTTCCTGTTGTTGAAATACAATATCCGAAGATAGTGTTGCTGTTGTATTAACCGACATTCGTTAACTCCGATAATATATATTTTTTATAACCATACATATATTATACCCCTTACTTTCGCTTTCTGGGTTTTATTTTAATTAATCTATGAGCATCCTTAATTATTCCAGTTTGTTTAGACACCTCTTTGTTTCCCATATAGAGAAACTCTAGTCCACAAGAGTTCTTTCCTATTCCCTTACATAGTAGGCCATTGCCAACAATCCTTACCATCTCGTACTTTCCTTTACATCCCATATATATTTTATCACCTACTTCTAGTTCTTCTGATCCTCTTGTGCATATAAAGTATGGCCCAGTTCCTTGAACAACCCTGAAGAACTCTCCCTTTTGAAGAGAAGACCAATCCTTTATCTCATTCTTGATTGGAGTGTTCTTTGATATAAATACCCCTCCACAAGAATTGCATGCTCTAGATCTTGCGGCATTTATAGAGTCGCACTTCTTGCATAATTTCTGTCCTCTTCTCAGCTTCATATTATTTCCAGTGCTCCATAAAAAAAATAAACCCTTACCTACATTATACCATGACTATTAACAAATTGCAAATAAATTTTAGATTTTTTTCATTCTATTTATAATATCAGTAGTGGAAATCCCATCCGTATAAGGGACAAACATGATCTCACACCCTATTCTATCTAAGAACTGTTGATCTATACATAGTTGTTTGAAGTAATCTTTGTTCTTCCAATCACTCCCTAAAACTATATAGTCTGGATTGTTTTCCTCAATAAAAAAGGCCTGCTTCTCATATGAACCCATTATAAAGGAATAATCTACATACTTACATGAATTAACCACAGCTAATCTTTCATACTGATCCATCACAGGACATCTCTTATAGAAAGATGCGAAGTCATCACTGTTTACAGCAGCTATAACTTTTGATACGGAACCCAACTGATACTTAAGATTCTTAAAGACATTGACATGGCCATAGTGAAACAAATCAAAGGTTCCTCCTATGTATATCTTTTTAATTGTCATAATCCTACTACTATTCCATCTGAAGAATCATGGTTCATCTTCTCATGTCCTCTATATGCGTCTTGTAAAGATTTAAAGGACTGATCTTCAAGAGGAGAATGGTAATCTCTATAGGAAACGAGACCTATATTATTAAGGTATGCCGTACCATGAACAAAGAATTTATTCTTTAGACACATCTCATACATTGTTTGTTCTGGCATAAGATATGGACTTTCTGTACTTATCCCTTTTTGGCCTATATCATAAGATAATATTCTTGCTATTTGAAAGTCAAAGTATTTTTCAAAACGCCTATAAGAGTTAGCTGAACATGAGAACATCTTATCTCCAATCCAAGTCGTGTTCCTTGCATATCCATTTTCACCCATAACAGTAATCCAAGCTGGGAATAGATAGTCTCTCCTAAACTTATCCAGCTTCTTTGTTTGTTCATTAGCCCACTCTATAAGAGAAACCATATCATGAAATAGTTTTGTTCTTAACTTTTTTGGTAGTATTTCTACAAAATTATCAAACCTAAATCTAAAAACAAGATCATATTTTTTTTGATTGATTATACTATATTCATGGACTAGAGTAGCAGACTTTGATATAGAATATGTTTGAGATAAATGTAGAGGAGAGGACAGAAAGGAGTTGTAGTTATGATTTTGTGACGGATCGACTATTGAAGTTAGCCAATCGGGAATATCTATCGCTGTACTTTTATATAGTATAGATCGTATGATAGTATCTGCGGCTGTCTCGATGTCCTCGTTCTCTCTTTGATCTTCTATCACAAGAGACTTTGGATTGTATGTTCTCACTAAGGTCTCTCTCAACTCTTCTTGGTCAAGAGTCTCTGAGGTTTCCATGCTTTTCTTATGAGACTTAGCTCTTGGTTCATACCAATCATTTATCCATGTGTGTATGAAAAAGTCAACATCTACATTTTCTGCATCAAAAAACTTAAGCGTGTTTTTATAACATTTATCAAAGTTGCGAGGCATACCCGATAGAGATACAGCTAACCTTATACTCTTGTTCAAGTCATATTCCTATATCCAAATTTTTATAATGACAGTCCCACAAAAAAGACCAGCTAAGAACCCGAATCCAAACACCCATTTTATTAAATGTTTATAAACAACGATTGTTTCTGTTTCTTTATTCATCTGAACACCTTGTGAAACCAATTTTTGTGACAGACCCTTTTTCTCCAACGCTCAGAAAATCACTATTAGAGAACCAGTCTTTTGTTCTTGAATCTCCAGTCCACCATGAACATTCGTATGTTACGGAGTCGTTTTCTTGTATAGCAATTGTAATAATCTTTGCATCTACACTTTCTGTGAGAGCAACAGATGTTCCTACACTATGTACCTCAATAGTATCAGTTGTCATTTCTTTTTCCTTGTTAGTTATCCTATATACACCCTCTGCTACAGAACAAACCTGCGGCCAGAGATAATAAAAAATATAATGAAGCCTTACCGTAAAACTTCAAGTCATATTTCTCTACTTTACTCATTTTATATCTTTCATTGATTGACTATCCATTCTTCTTTCATAATCTTCAATTGTTTTTGTTCTTCCTAAATAGAAAAGTAAAACAACAGCTACGATTAAAGCAATCCACTTATAGTCATCCTTATTCAAATATGGACTGTAATCATATTTCATCGGGCTAATGCTAATACAAAAGTTACAACCAAGACGATTAAGAAGAAATAAATCCCCATAGAGGTTGTATCTACTCGTCTCTTGAGCTTGTTATTCCCCTTGCTGTTTTTGTTTGTATGGTCATAATGAGTCCACTGCATAATATTCTCCTAATTATTTAAGCCTATAGTATATTGTACAGCCAAAGCGACACACTTATCAAAACTTATCGTACATAAGGCCATCTTTTACCAATTACTTCATTCACCCCATGTATAGTAACGAGCCATCTTCCGTACTTGCCTGTCTTACCAGTGAACACTTTAAAATATCCCTCTTCGTCCGATTGCTCATCTATTAATCCTTCTAGGATAGATGTTGCTTCAGCAAAGTTCTCACGCCCTCTTTCTGGCGTATCTACTCCTGTAAGTCTGCACCTTACGCTAGCCTTTAGATAGAAACCTAAGTCAATTTCTATATCTATGGTGTCTCCGTCCACACACCTAACCAACTTTGCTTTATATGTATACATTATTTAATATCCAAACGTATCAAATACTTTCTTATCAAATTTATAAATTAAATCTTTAGTTGTATCGTTGAGTCTGTCTTCGCATTTTGGGTAACCTCCAACAACTGTTTGGGATAGATTAAGTATAGTCTCTTTATCAAAAACTTCTCCAGCGAGTGTCATGGCTTTTATTAGATCGCTTGTTAGGTTCTCATACTTTCCTATAAAATCTATTTCATAATCGTTACCAAAGAAATCTAGGGTGTTGTGATATAATCCGAAACCCTTAAGAATAAAATCTTGAACAAAAACATTTATTTCACATGGACGAGAGAACATATTGTAGTTAGTAAAAAAAGAATATAGAGATTTATACCAATCAAACGGATTTCTTATAAAAGAAAATGAAAACTTCTTATGATTTGAACAGTGGTAGAACGGAACATGTCCATACCTTACTTTCTTTAATGGGTCTATCGGAACAGAGATGTCTTTTAAGGCTAAGTTTATCCAAGAACCTCCAGTCCTAGGGAGATGAAAGAATAAGCTCTTCTGAAGCTCTAGAGAACCAAAGGTAGTTTCGATTTCATTTATATCAAAATCTATGTCAAGTGTTTCAGTATAAAATTTCATACTTATTTATTAAGGTTGTGATAAATCTGGATACTGGGTAATATCTTTATACTTTTCTCTAGTTTCACGGAGCCATTCTTGATCTGTTACTCTAGCTTCTCTAAGTTGAATATTTAAAAGAATATCTATCTGTTGAGATTGGTAGACATGTAAAACATATATGTCATGTATATCTCTTTTTAGAGCCATTACGTTATAAGACAAAGCCCACATAACAACACCGACAGAAATCAAGAAGGCAGTTCTAACGTAAGGAGCTATAGATTTAAGAAGTTTCATTTCTTCCACCCGTTACGTAGAAGCCTCATAGCGTTTCCTCCTAGAAATTTACTTATTACAGAGTCGTCGTACCCAACAGCCCTTAGATGTGCGGTTATTCTTGGTAGCTGACCCATGTGGACTATTTCATCTGGAGGATCAGTGAAGCCATCAAAGTCAGTTCCGATTGATGGAGTTTCTGTTCCTGCTATATTAATAATATGATTCATTGTTTGTTCTATGTATTTTAAACCCAGTTGAGAATCAATTGGGGAAATCCAATAGTTCATAAAGATTATACCAAGAACGCCTCCGTGATCTGCGAGCCACTTAATCTCCCAGTCTTGAAGATTATAGGATAGTCTATTAACTTCAAATACTCCACCATGACTACAGAAGATACACTCTCCGGCATTATGATGTTCTGCAAGCTCATATATTCTTTTTCTTGCTTTAAGAGTGCAGTGAGATATATCTAACAGCATCCCTAACTCAAACATTCTTTGGACAACAGCTTCACCTATATCAGAAAGCCCCTTATCCTCATCCCATTTACTGAGAAGACTTTCCCAGTCTCCGTGACTAAGTGCGTACTCAGGCCACGGAAAGACGGGAGGAGCGCAATCGTTCTCATAGAAGTGAGCTAGGGTCAGGTAGGCAACGCCCTTGTTATAAAATGCTTCTAGATTAGTTAGTGCATTATTTAATTTCTCACTATGAGGAATGTCAACATCATGGGGTCTATTCTCTGCTGAGTTTGCTTGTAAAGAATGTGCCCCTTCTACAGAGTGAATAAAAGCAAGGCTTCCTGACTCCAGTGATCCATTTAAATCAGAAACAGACTTGCACATTTTAATCTTTCTAAGTTCTTTCTTATCGTTCCAATCTGTGATCTGAGACTCTATCTCATCTAGAACATTCATTGTAGCGTCGAAATATGAGGCCTCATAGATTTCCTTTCTAACATTGGGAGCTAATTTGATTAGCCACTTTGCTAGAGACATATCATCATACCATCCTCCTTCTGGGATGAAGGCAGTAGACAAGACAACATCTAGCCCTCCCTCCATTAGCTTCGGAAAGCTGGTTCTATTGGAAAGAGGCCAGAACTTCCTCTTAAAAAGACCCATGAGGAACTTCTCTTTTGCTGAACCCATATCTCTATGGAAGATAGAGGCTTTGATGGCTGGATGGCAGTGAAGATCGACTACAGTTGATGTCTCATGTAATTCTTGTGGGTTCATATAGGTAACATTCTTCCTTTTTGAGTTTTTATTATATAACCCTTCTGAATCAAGAAAGGTTCGATCTTTTGTTCTATCGTTTGCCTATCCATACTTAAGGCACTACATAAGGTATTTACACCGACAGCAGTTCCATTGGGCAACTTTTTCAAGACATTTAAATAGTCTCTATCTATTGGATTAAGCCCATTGTCATCAATGCCTTGCATTTTTAAAGCTCTAGTGACCTCAGATTTATGCAAACCGCTTATATCATAGGCTATTTGAAAGTCTCTTACCCATTCTAGGAAATTATTAGCTATTCTAGGGGTTCCACGACTTGCTTTAGCAATTACTTTTACTCCGTCCTCTTCAATATTTACTTTAAGTTTTTTAGCATTTCCAGTAATCAGTTCGGCTAGTTCTTCTGTATTATATGGTCGCATGAAGTGTTTCAGTTTAAAACGATCCAAGAAAGGCTGAACTAGATCACCCATCTCTGTAGTAGCACCGACAAGAGTGAAACGGGGAACGTCAATACTAATTGTCTCTCCTTGACTGTTCTTTCCAGCAGGGATAACAATATCAAGCCTAAAGTCTTCGATAACAGTGAGGAGATACTCTTGTACCTTACGATTCATTCGATGGATTTCATCTATGAATAAAATAGACCCCTTTTCCATCTTCATTATGTACGGAAGAATATCTTTGTTTGTAGATATTGCAGAGCCATTAGCTATTTCAATTTTAGCATCAAGCTCATTGGCTAAAGCTCTCGCGAGAGTCGTCTTACCTAGTCCTGCGCCTCCATAGAACAGACAATGTTGTAGAACGTCATGGCGAGCCTTAACGGAGGCTATAGACACTCTTAGGTTGGTGATAATGTCTTCTTGGCCGATCAGGTCGTTAAGCTGTGTTGGGCGTAATTCGTTTGTCATTTTTGATTGCATCCTTAATGAGATCAGTTATAGATACACCTTGATAGTATGAGTTATTAATAAGTCGTGTAGCTTCTGAAGCCGTGTAACCCTGACTCTTAATGGCTGCTTTGGCTCTTTCCTTTATTGGGTCACTATTGTTTTTAATTGGTAAATTATTTTTTGTAGGACTGTTTTTAAAGATAGACGCTTGATTGGTCTTAGAAAATATTGTAGGAACAACTAAAAGCTCACTACAATCTGGACAAGAATAGGTTGTATCTTTACCTTTTGGAATCTTTGAATTACTTAGCCTAAAGTGCAAGTAGCAGTTTGGACATTTGTAATCAATATCAATTTGAATCCGTGCAATTTTAGCTTTCATGTTTATTTTCTACTTCTTAAAACGATCAACCTACATTAAGTAGG
>TARA_R110000796_G_scaffold9078_3_pt1 | contig 12716 bp, 17 predicted proteins | sample TARA_R110000796 | Tara Oceans TARA_R110000796 (sample SAMEA4397815) | marine metagenome | biome: Polar Biome; feature: [SRF] surface water layer (ENVO:00010504); material: water (ENVO:00002006), including particulate matter (ENVO:01000060) such as... | depth 5 m | reverse complement strand
CAAAATCATGCTCGTTAGTTTTGAGGGAGTATCTAAGCATTTAAGACGCATGACAAACTACTTAATCAAAACAAGACGAGATCAGTCTGGTCCTAACGCAAAAACTTATTACACGGCAATTGAAGGCAAGACTGATGCCGACATCCTGGCGTGTTTCAAAAAGCATAGCAACATCAACAACCCAACCCTATATGACTTTGATGCAACAGAATATGCGCCAAAAGTCAGCGTTAATAAAAACCCGAAAAAATCAAGAAAAGAAGTGGCAATGCAAAATATTAATTTCAGCTCGTCGGAAATTGGCTTTAGCTACGAACTACCAAAAGACAAAAGCAGCATTACAGATAAAGGCGTTGTAATTGAACTTGCGCCAGGCCACATGAAAGTCAATGGGCTTACTGGTTATCACTCAGGCAAGATTAAAAGGGCGAGGCTAAAAACGCACGTTGGTTGCAGTTCGGAAATTATTTAATGGTGATCGCTAAATTCACATATATACACAGCAAAGCATTGATGCAGGCCTACCGATTAATTGTTTGCCAAAACTGCGGTACAGACAATGGGACGGTATGCGGTGCGCACTCAAACCAAGAAAAGCATGGCAAAGCAATGGGTAAAAAAGCCAGCGATCAGTTTTGCGCGAGCCTCTGCACCGAATGTCATTATGAAATTGATAATGGGGTGAGGTTGACTAGGTCAGAACGCTTTGCATTATGGGACAAGGCCCACAAGAAAACGGTTAAACGACTAACACAGCTAGGCCTGTACCAATGGTAATCATCGGCATTGATCCAGATTTAAGTAAAAGCGGTGTGGCTTCAATTGTTGATGGCCGCCATATTACTTATGAGGGCTTGGGCTTTGTTGAACTGACAGAGCGAATTAGGTCAGATGCAAAGAATATTAAGCGCGTGTACTTAGAAGCTGGATGGTTGAATAAAAAATCAAACTGGCACGGTGGCAGTTCGCTTGGCGTTGCATCACGCATAGGCAAGAACGTTGGAGAGAACCACGCCACAGGCAAACTATTGGCGCAAGTTATTAACGCGCTGGGCGTTGATGTTGTGCTAGTGAAGCCATCAACGAAGAAGCTAAATGCTGAACAGTTTAAAAAAACGACAGGCATCGATGGCAAAAGCAATCAAGATCAGCGCGATGCCGTCATGCTGGTGTGGGGTAGAACTTGTTAAATGATGATTTCATCGATGACAAAATCACAACACCGTGGCAAGCACACGAAGCAGTATTTGTTAATGGTATTAAATGTTGCTACAAAGCAGTTAAGCGTCAAGGGTATTTAGTTTATTTGCCGGGTGGTGGTGCTAAGTATGCACACGATCTTATTTTTGAAGGCTACACGGTAATATTGCCGTACAAAGTGAGGGAATGAGCATGAGAGGCGCGAAGGGAATGTTGCACCACAACCACAAGATCAACCCGGAGATAGCTGATTTGATACGCCATCTGCATGAAAACAACGAATGGGGTTATAAGCGACTAGCCAAGAAGTTCGAGTTAGGCGTGAGAACTATCAGAGATATTATTGAATATAAGACATGGAATGAATGATATGGCATATGAAGTGATGGATGTAAAAAGGCTAACAGATGAGGAAGTGTTATTTCTTCTTGAAACAATGATGAATTACATAGACTATTTTTCAAATGGTGGTGTATGGGATGATAATTTTGATGAAGATATTGAATGGATAGATAAACTTTTTGAAAAAACATTTGTACCTGAATCAGAGGATTTAAAAAATGAACGACTCAAACAACTTAACTGAAAAGCAAGAACGATTCTGCTTGAAGAAGCATGAAACAGGTAATGCTAGTGCGGCTTATCGGTTTGCTTATGACGCTGAAAAAATGAAAGAAGCAACCATCAATGTAAAGGCTTGTGAATTGCTCAAAAACGGTAAGGTTACGGCAAGGTTAAAACAGCTACAAGATGCAGTAGTTGCAAAGCACAATGTTACGGTTGAGAGTTTGATGACAGAACTTGAAGAAGCGAGAGGGATTGCTTTAACTTATGATGAAAATGGCAAAGCACAACCAAGTGCTGCGGTGAGTGCGTCAATGGGTAAGGCTAAACTGGCAGGTCTGTTAGTGGATAAACTTGAACTGAATATCAATGGATTAGGCGAACGATTTAAACGGGCCAAAGAGGCTGAACAAGTTGAGTGAGTATGAAGAAATAGAAAGTAACATTATAAAAAAGGCTTTGTCTTGTCGGTTTAATCCGTTGAGTTGGGTAAACTTTGCCTGGGATTGGGGGCATGACGAACTTAAAAACTACACTGGCCCACGCGAATGGCAAGCCGATATATTCAATGACATCAAAACACACCTATCAAATCCAGAAACAAGGTATCAGCCGCTACAGATAGCAGTAGCATCAGGTCACGGCATTGGCAAATCGGCTGGCATGGGTATGTTAAGCAACTGGGCTTTGTCCTGTTTTTATGATGCGCGTATTGTCACGACAGCTAACACTGACACACAGCTAAAAACTAAAACCGTCCCTGAAATTAGTAAATGGTTTCGGATGTCGATCACATCGCATTGGTTTGATGTGCAAGCAACATCGATCAAGTCAAAAGATGCAGAACATAAAGAATCGTGGCGGCAAGACTTTGTGCCGTGGTCAGAACATAACACTGAGGCTTTTGCCGGGTTACACAATAAAGACAAGATCATCGTAGTGATGTTTGATGAAGCCTCGAAGATACACGATAAGGTGTGGGAAGTAACAGAGGGTGCGCTAACAGATGAAAACACCATCATCATTTGGGTAGTGTTCGGTAATCCTACGCTCAACAGTGGGCGATTCAGAGAGTGTTTCAGACGATACCGTCATCGATGGATAACAAAACAAATCGATAGTCGTACAGTGCCAGGCACGAATAAGCTAAAGATAGCCCAATGGGAACAAGATCATGGCGAAGAAAGCGACTTCTTCAAGATTCGGGTGCGCGGTCAATTTCCATCGCAATCAGCAATGCAGTTTATCAGCAGTGATGATTGTGATAATGCAAGAGGCCGAGAGTTAAGGCCAGACCAGTATAGCTTTGCACCAATCATATTGACTTGTGATCCTGCATGGTCAGGCGATGATGAACTGGTCATAGGGATGCGTCAGGGCTTACGCTTTGAAGTGCTTAAAACCATGCCTAAGAACGATAATGATATGGCGGTTGCCAATATGCTCATGCGACTAGAGGACGAACACAGAGCAGATGCAGTGTTTATCGATGGTGGTTTCGGTACAGGCATTATCTCAGGCGGCAGAACATTGGGCCGTGATTGGCATATCGTTTGGTTTAGTGCTAAGTCACCTGATGTTGGTTGCTTAAATCTAAGAGCGTTCATGTGGAATGAAGTCAAGAAATGGATTCAATCAGGCGGTGCGATTGATAAAGATGATGATGACTTGTATCAAGATCTGATTGGCCCTGAAACCGTACCGCGCATGGATGGCAAGATTCAACTAGAAAGCAAAGAGAACATGAAGGATCGTGGCCTACCTTCACCGAACAGGGCTGATGCTTTGGCCTTGTCATTCGCTATGCCAGTGACTAAGAAGCCACGTACTGCATTAGAAGCTGCCTATAAGAATGGTGGCTACAATCAATCAACAAGGGATTACGATCCGCTCAGTAATATCTAGGGTGCGTTTATTCGCATTTTTAACACATACAATTCAACTTAACGTTTCAATAAACATTAAAAGGATTTTATATGTGCGCTTTTGGATCTACACCTAAACCACCACCACTACCCAAGCCAATTCCTTTGCCCCAGGCATCTAAAGCACCTGATCAAGAAACATTCAAACGTAAGAATGTCAATCAATCTCGCGCTGGCATGGGTGCTGGATACAAAAGCACCCTGTTAAGCACCGGTGATGCTGTTCCTGATAGTCAACTAGGTAAGTCAACATTGTTAGGTAGCTAATTATGGCATACAAGATTGATAAAAACGGTATGTTACAAGGTGATGGCCTGCCTGATGGCGTAAAGATTAATCTTGATCAGTATCAAAAAGCGATTAAAGACAACACATCAAAACGCGATTCAACAATGATGTATCAATCCGGTCAAAACCAACGCTCGACTGCTGGTTATGTGAGTCAGTTTAAACAGGAGGGTGGTAAAACCTTTGGGTTTATTCCGCAGCTTGAAAAGTTGCGGCCACAAGGCATGGCTGACTATGGAAATAATAGAATAAACTCAATGGTACAGGCTTATTCGCCTAGTGTTATGGGGCAAAAAGGTGCGGCATTAGGTACGTGGGTACAAACACAAGGCATTGTTTTAGATGACAACACAGCCACAGGCAACGCTACTGGCTCATTCACACTCCGTAACGAAGGCGGTGGCCCGGTGGCAGACTTTGGTGGTGGCAAAGGCTATAAGCGACTAGCGACACAACAAGCCAAACAAGCAGATGAATTATTGCTAGGCAATAGTAGTGGCACGATATTAGGCAGTTCACGCCAAAACGCACAAAGAAAGACAATTTACTAATGGCCTATACAGAACGCGACAGATTACTACAACGCAAGCAGGCTTTATGGAATGAGCGTAGTAGTTACGTGACACATTGGCGCGAGATTAGCGATCACATGATGCCACGCACAGGGCGATTCTTTGAAACCGATAGAAACAACGGTAAGAAGAAACACAACAACATTATCAACTCAAAAGCAACGCGCTCAGTCAACGTACTGGCTTCAGGCATGATGGCCGGCATGACATCGCCTGCAAGACCGTGGTTTCGATTAGCAACGCCTGATACGGACTTGATGGAGTACGCGCCAGTGCGTGAATGGCTTGATCAAACAGGTAAGATTATGCGCCAGATATTTGCGCAATCAAACACCTACAACGCTTTGCATCAAATGTATAAAGAACTTGGGCTATATGGCACAGCGTTTTCGTTTATCTCACCTGACTTTGATGACGTATTAAGACATTATCCATTAACCATTGGTGAATATGCACTGGCCATAGATGCGCGGCAAACAGTCAAGACCATGTATCGTGAAGTGCCAATGACAATTGGGCAAGTGGTTAAGCAGTTTGGTAAAGAAAAATGTAGTCCTGCCGTGATTAACAAGTTTGATAAGGGATTGCTTGATTCCTGGATCACCGTCATTCATGTGATTGAACCGCGCTACGACCGCGACACAACGAAGAAAGATGGTAAGAATAAAGCGTTTAAGTCCTGCTACTTTGAGGCTGCTGCTAATCCAGACAAACTGCTCAGTGAATCAGGCTATGACGAGTTCCCAGGCCTTGCACCGCGTTGGGATGTCTTACAAGGTGATGTCTATGGCAGTTCACCTGGTATGGAAGCACTAGGCGATGTGAAAGCATTGCAGCATAAAGAACTGCGCAAAGCACAGGCGATTGACTATCAGACCAAACCGCCACTACAAATGCCAATAGCTTTAAAAAACCAAGAGGTGAACAGTTTGCCTGGCGGTGTTGCTTATGTTGATACAACGACACAGCAAGGCGGTATCAGGCCACAGTTTGAAGTCAATTTGAATCTACAATCCCTGATGGATGATATTGAGCGTACTGAAAGACGAGTCGATCAAGCGTTCTATGCTGATCTGTTCTTAATGTTAGCTAACGATACACGCTCTGGGGTGACTGCAACAGAAGTTGTAGAGCGTCACGAAGAAAAGCTATTGATGGTTGGCCCAGTGTTAGAGCGTTTACACAATGAAATGCTTAATCCGATGATTGACGTTACTTTTTCAATGATGGTTAAAGCAGGCATCTTGCCTCAACCACCAAAAGAAATGGAAGGCCAAAGCCTACAAGTGGACTTTGTTTCAACACTTGCGCAAGCACAGCAGCTTGTTGGTATTAATTCACTCGATCGTTATGCGATGACCATTGGCACGATTGCTCAAATGAAACCTGAAGTATTAGATAAGTTTGATGCTGATCAGTTTGCCGATGTGTACTCACAACGACTAGGTGTTGATTCTAGTGTAGTCATTGCTGATGACAAGGTAGCGATCATCAGACAACAACGCGCAGAAGAGCAAGCACAGGCACAGCAAATGGCAATGGCACAGCAGATGGCTGAAACAGCATCTAAGGCTGGCGGTGTACCAACACAAGGCGGTGAAAGTAACTTAGCCGCTGACATGGTGCAAGGGGCAGGCTAGGGGTGCGTTTATTCAAAATAAACTGTATTAGAGTATCAATATGAAGGATTACAACCCACTAGAAGAACAAGAGTTGGATAGTTCTGCCAACACAAGGCGCGATCAAGAGTTAGAAGATTTACGCTATGTGATGAACGATAAGCGAGGCCGTAGGGTTCTTTTTAAATTATTAGACAGAACAGGCGTGTACCGCAATCCATTCACAGGCAATAGCGAAACGTTCTTCAAGTGCGGTGAAATGAATATAGGCCAATACCTGATAGCAGAAATGCAAGCATTAGGTGGCAGTAGCTATGCAGATTTATTAAAAGAGGACTTAACGAATGGCAACTGAAGAAACCGTTGTTGGCGAAAATAACACTGAAGCCACAACCGCAACAGAAGTTACTAATGAAGTGCAGACTAAAGAGGCAACCCCTGATTCAACTGATGCACCTACCGATGTGCAATCAGAAGAAGCGGAAAGCGAAGAACCCACGGCTGAGAACCAGCCACCCGATGTGGACTACAACTTCACTTTACCAGACGGCTACACTGCTGATGAAGACCTAACTGCTGACTTAAAAAGTTTTGCTAAAGAGAACAACCTTAATGCGGAGCAGGCACAAAAGATCGCTGACATGGGCGTACAGATGCAGGCAAAGCAATCGGCTGATTATCAGAAGCAAGTGGATGCTTGGAAAGAGCAAGTTAAAACGGATGAGGTAGTAGGTGGCGAGAATTTTGAAGCCAACGTTAGTTTTGCCAAGAAAGCATTAAATGCTTATGGCGATCAAGAACTAAATGACTTATTAGTTTCAACCGGCTTTGGCAATCATCCTGCAATTGTCCGCGCTTTTTACAAGATGGGCAAATCGGTATCTGAAGATACGCTAGTAGTAGCCAATGGCACTAATACTGATGCTAAAGATACTGCAAGCGTGATGTTTCCAAACATGACATGACACGATAATTAATAAAGGAATTATATTATGGCTGCAAATAGCACAATTCACCCAACGCTCTTAGATTTTAGCAAACGACTTGACCCAGATCATAAGATTGCAAAAATCGTTGAGATTTTAGAACAACAAAACCCTATCTTAACTGATATGGTGTGGCAAGAAGGTAACTTACCTACCGGCCACAAAACAACTGTACGGACAGGTTTACCTGCACCGACATGGCGCAAACTTTATGGTGGCGTTCAACCAACCAAATCAACAACTGCACAAGTGACTGACGCTTGCGGTATGTTGGAAGCGTATGCAGAAGTAGATAAAGCATTAGCTGATTTGAATGGCAACACGGCTTCTTTCCGTTTGTCAGAAGATTTAGCACACATTGAAGGCATGAACCAAGAGTTCGCGCAAACATTACTTTACGGTGATGCAAACTCACCAGAAGAATTTGTTGGCTTGGCTTCACGCTATAACGACAAGACAGCAACGAACGGTGAGAATATTCTTACTTCTGCTGCATCACCTGATGCTTCAGACAACTCGTCAATCTGGTTAGTCGGCTGGGGTGCTAACACGATTCACGGCATTTTCCCTAAAGGTTCACAATCTGGCTTGAATATGCAAGATTTGGGCGAAGTAACAATCGAGAACGTTGATGGTAACGGTGGCCGTATGCAAGGTTATCGCTCACATTACCGTTGGGATTGCGGTGTATCAGTACGTGATTGGCGTTATGCAGTTCGCGTTCAGTTTGATGCTGAAGATTTAGTTAAAGACGCAGCGTCAGGCCCAGACTTAATTGATTTGCTATCTGAAGCAACAGAAATGTTGCCATCACTTAATGGTTGCACACCAATTTTCTACGGCAATCGTAAGTCAATGAGTTTCTTAAAACGCCAAATTGCAAACAAAGTTGCAGCTTCTACGCTCACTTCTGAAACAGTAGGCGGCCAGCACGTAACCATGTTTGAGGGCATCCCGTTTAGACGTTGTGATGCGATTACTAACACTGAAGCTGGCGTTACTACTGCTTAATTAAAGGAGAAAGAAAATGATTTTAGATAAACGTTCTGAATTTTGTGACGCAACGGCACTTAGCACTGGTGGTGCTGGCACATACTTACTAGGCAATCAAGTCGATCTAGGTGTAGCGCGTGACATTGGTAACGGTCAACCTGTTTACTTAGTGATCACCGTAGCAACTGGTATTGAAGTCGCATCATCAACCGGTACAGTTCAATTCACATTAGCATCTGATGCTACTGCTGCGGTTGCAACTGACGGTTCTGCAACTGTTCATGTGGTTAGTCCTGCATTTGCAACAAGTGCAACGACTGATACGACTACTTTAAAAGCTGGCACAGTATTGTTCGCAATACCGCTACCACTAGAAGGCAATGCTTATGAGAAGTTCTTAGGCGTGTTGCAAACTACTGGTTCAACAGCTATTTCAGCAGGCGCGATTGACGCATCTATTACTCTTGATGTGCAAGCGTGGAAAGCATACGACAACGCAATTTAAGGGGTAGTGTATGCCGAAGAAAGTAGAAGCATTGAGTATGGGTTATCACGATGGTAAACGCAGACGCGCAGGCGAGGTGTTTGTGATTGGTGATACGGAAAAGCCTGGCAAATGGATGAAGGTATTGAAAGACGTACCGCCTGAAGTTGTAAAGGAAGTTGCGAAACCAACTCGTACAAAAGCTGATCGAGTAGTTAGTTAGAAACGGAAGGGGAATAATTCCCCTTCTTTCTAATGGTCACTATCAAGTGATTATCAGAAAGAATTATTAGGGAGTAATACATGGCATCAGTTGTGGACATTTGCAATCTAGCGTTGTCAGTATTAGGTGATTCTGCAACGGTATCAAGTATCAACCCACCGGAAGGATCAGCGCAGGCAGAACATTGCCAGCGATTTTATCCAACAGCGCGTGATACTTGTCTTGAAATGCACTCATGGAACTTTGCAACCAAGCGTATTAGTTTAGCTGAAACGGCTGATGAACCACTAGGCGCGTGGCAGTTTGTTTATGCAGTGCCATCTGATTACATCCGCGCATTGTCAATACTGCCACCTGAATATGCTAATGAAGCGCAGACACAGCCATTCATTATCGAAACAAACGCTAGTGGCGCAATGGTTGTTTATACCAATGTTGAGCAAGCAACAATTAAGTACATATCCAAAGTCACTGACACCACAAAATTCAGTCCATTGTTTGTGAATGTTTTATACCGTATGTTGGCAAGTTATCTTGCTGGCCCTGTGCTTAAAGGCAGTGAAGGCATGAAGGTCGCAGATGCGATGTTTCAGAACGCCATGCGTATGTTAATAACGGCAGGGGCAAAAGATTCAAGCGCACGATCTTATGATGCGCAATCAACTCATGTACCTGGTTGGATTCAAGATTACGGTGCAGCAGGCAGCACTAACTTATTTGATGCTGATGGCAAGGTTGTACGCTAATGGATCTTTCTCAATACTACGACAATACCGACTTTGCTGAAGAAGAAAAGCCTAAGAAGGAAACAAAGAAGCCAGAGTTTGTAGACAGAATTGAAAATCCTGACAAATATCCATACATTTCAAATGAAGATGGATCGATTTCAACGCACCGCATGGCCGCAGAGGTGGATGAAAAGGGCCAGTGGTTAGTTTTCCCGACCATTGTCCAGAAGGACGATGGCAGTTTACATGAGTTTGAAGACAACATGGAAGCCATGAAGTACAACAAGCAGGCTGGCAATTACTTAGCGATGGGTAGTAAAGAAGAAGCCATTGCGTATGCTGAAGGCGGCTACAAAAAAGGGAAGGCCATTGAAACATTCAACCCATTAGAACAAGATAGAACGAAGGCTAAATAATGGCATCAGTTAAAACACTACAACGCAGTTTTGCTGGCGGTGAAATAGCACCTGAAGTATTTGGTCGTATCGATTTAGACAAGTATCAGTCAGGTTTAGCCGAGTGCTTAAACTTTGTTGTCTTACCCACTGGCCCTGCACAGAATCGCGCAGGCTTTGGCTATGTCTTACAAACTAAACATCAAGACAAGAAAAACAATCTAATTGAATTTGCTTTTAGTACCGAGCAAACCTATGTGGTTGAACTTGGTGATCAGTACATGAGGTTTCATACAAACAACGGCACGTTGTTAAAAGTAGGGCAGGTTGTTACAGGTATTACGCAAGCAGCAATAGGCGTTCTTACCTATACTGGTGCTGACCCTACTAACGGTACATGGTTCTTTATTAGTGGCGTTGTCGGCATGACAGAGTTGAATGGCCGATATGTGGTGGTTTCTAACGTCGATGCAGGCGCAAAAACATTTGAACTAAAAGATTTACGCGGTCATGACATTAACACCACAGGCTTTGGTGCTTATGTGAGCGATGGCACGATTGCTGAAGTGTATGAGATCGCAACACCATTCTTAGAAGCAGACTTGTTTGATGTGCATTATGTGCAATCAGCAGACGTTCTAACGCTCACGCATCCCGACTACGCACCGAGAGAGTTGCGCAGAACAACCGCAACGACATTTACATTAAGCACAATTAGCTTTTCACCATCTGTTTTACCGCCAACTGGTGTTGGTGTTGTGGCAACTGGTTCAGGCTCAACGTCCTATTCTTATCGAGTGACATCAATTGCTGAAGATAGTTTGGAAGAATCAATCGCCAGTAGTGTGGTAACCATAAGCAATAACTTAGCAACTTCTGGTAATAAGAACACGATTAGTTGGGCTGCTGCAACAAGTGCAACGCGATACAATGTGTATAAAAACAAGAACGGCTTGTACGGTTACATCGGGCAGACTTCAGTGGTTAATTTTGCTGATGACAATATCACTGCTGATGTGACGCGCACACCACCTGAATCACAAAATCCGTTCATAGGTGCAGGCAATTACCCTGGCGCGGTTTCCTACTTTGAGCAACGCAGATGCTTTGGCGGTACTGTTGGTAAACCACAGAACTTTTGGATGACACGCAGTGCCACTGAATCAAACTTAAACTATTCAATACCCACACAAGATGATGATGCGATTGCATTGCGTATTGTGTCGCGTGAAGTTCAGCGCATCCGTCACATTATTCCATTGACTGAATTGCTAATCTTAACCAGTGGTGGTGAATGGAAAATTTCAACACAGAACAGTGATGCACTAACACCATCATCCGTGACGGTGAGGCCACAGTCCTATCACGGATCAACTAACGTGCAACCAGTGGTTGTAGGCAGTAGTGCGATTTATATTCGCAATCAATCAAGCCGTGTGCATGATTTAGGTTACAACTTTGAGATTAACGGCTTTAAGTCAACCGATTTATCATTGGTCGCGCCTCACTTGTTTGATGATTACACAATTATTGATATGACAATCACGCGGACACCAGTGCCAATAGTATGGTTGGTGCGCAGTGATGGCGTATTGCTTGGCATTACTTATATGCCAGAGCAATCTGTTTTAGCCTGGCATCGTCATGTAACAGATGGCTTGTTTGAATCAATCTCATCAGTCAATGAAAATGGGCGCGATGTTTTATATGCCAGCATTAAACGCACAGTGGATGGCCAAACAGTACGCTATGTTGAACGATTAGCAGATAGACAATTTGATACCTTAGAAGAATCATTCATTGTTGATTCAGGCTTAACTTACAACGGCACAGCCACCACAACGGTGAGTGGCCTGCATCACTTAGAAGGCAAATCGGTTGTTGCATTAGCAGATGGCGCGGTGGTGCGTGACTTAACGGTAACGAATGGCAGTATTACATTGCCACAAGCAGCAAGCATTATCAGCGTAGGCCTTGATATTGTTTCGCGCATTAAAACATTACCGCTATCTTTTGAAATGAAAGGCGTTGGCGCATCAGGTCAAGGCATGGTCAAGAATGTCAATGAAACTACTTTCAAGGTTTATCGCACCAGTGGCATCAAGGTTGGCTACGATGTCGATAACCTGGTTGAGTATAAGCAGCGTTCGGAAGAAGTATATGGCAGCGCACCTGATTGGATTACAGACGAGATTGAGATTATGGTCAAGCCACAATGGAACACTAATGCACAGGTTATCGTACAGCAAACCGATCCACTGCCAGTAACGATTCTATCAATGGTGATGGAAGTTGCGCTTGGCGGATAAGAATTTAAAAGTTGAAATTAGAAAGCCTACGCAAGCAGATGTAGATAATCTAATTAAGAATATGCGACAAGCCGACAGAAACGAACTGATGGCTTTGCATAACGAGATTGGTCGAATCGTTCAATATTCATTCGAGCGTTCAGAACACAAATGGTCAGTGTATGCCAATGGCGAGTTTGTTTGTATGTTTGGCGTAGGCTATGCAGCACTTGTTTCAGACACAGGCATTATTTGGATGCTAGGCACAGACTTGATCGAGCAGTACAAGGGTGCGTTTATTCGTCACAGTAAGCGGTATATTGAGGCAATGCTTACGATTTATCCAGTATTAAGTAATTACTGCGATGTGCGTAACAAGCGAACAATACGCTGGCTGAAGTTTATGGGGTTTACATTCTCAGAACCAACACCGCGAGGCGTTCACAATTTA
>TARA_R110000796_G_scaffold74816_2_pt1 | contig 12719 bp, 5 predicted proteins | sample TARA_R110000796 | Tara Oceans TARA_R110000796 (sample SAMEA4397815) | marine metagenome | biome: Polar Biome; feature: [SRF] surface water layer (ENVO:00010504); material: water (ENVO:00002006), including particulate matter (ENVO:01000060) such as... | depth 5 m | reverse complement strand
AATCATGAAAGCGTTCCGCATTCTTACTGCCGGTCTTGCCGGTCTAATGATCGCCGCGTCAGCGCATGCTGCCGGCGGAGCTGCTCACCCGCACGAACCGGAAGAGGGCTGGCCCTTTGAAGGCGTGACGGGTCAGTTCGACCAGGCCTCGCTGCAGCGTGGCTATCAGGTGTACCAGGAAGTCTGTTCGTCCTGTCACTCCATGAAGCTGCTCAGCTACCGCAACCTCGGCGATCCGGGTGGCCCGTTCTATGACGAGGCCTATCCGAACCCGAACGACAACCCGTATGTGAAGGCTCTGGCCGCGCAGAACGAAATCCTCAGCCCGACGCCAAATGAAGTCGGTGACTATGATTTCCGTCCGGCGACGCCCGCCGACACATTCCGTAGCCCATATGCGAATGACAGTGCGGCCCGTGCGGCCAATGGCGGCGCTGTGCCACCAGACCTGTCAGTGATCTACAAGGCCCGCCATGATGGCGCGTCTTATGTGTACAGCCTGCTGGCAGGCTATCCGGATGAGGACGTATTCTCAGAGCGCGTTGTCGCTGAAGCATCTGACGGGGGCACGCCGGATGATCCGAGCGACGATACGCCTGCCGAAGTTCAGACCGTTATCGACGCGTCCAAGCTGCATATTGGTCATGGTGATGACCATTACGAAGGCTACCTGATCCAGAATGCCGGCCAGTACTACAATCCGTACATGCCGGGCGATACGGTTCCGCAATTCGAAGGCGATCCCCGCCATGCGCCTCCGGGTGGCTTCCTTGCCATGCCGCCGCAGCTCGTTCCGGGCCGCGTCGAGTATAGCGACGGCACCGAAGCGACCATCGACCAGATGGCCTATGATGTTGCGCAATTCCTCGCTTGGGCAGGTGAGCCGAAACAGACCAACCGCAAATCGCTTGGCCTTGCCGTGATGGTGTATTTTGGCATCCTCGCGATCCTGCTCTGGTTCTCCTACAAGCGCATCTGGCGCAACGTAGAGCACTAGGCAGTTCTGACAGAACCTTGAATTGACGACCCCGTCCCTGGCTGATCCAAGGGCGGGGTTTTCTTTTTCCGGAGCAGATCATGAGCAAATGGACCCTCGGCATTATCGGAGGCTCGGGCCTTTACGAAATTGACGACCTGGAAGACCGCCGCGAGGAACAGGTCGAGACTGCCTGGGGCAAGCCATCTGACGTGCTGGTGCGCGGCCGGATAGGGGAGGTGGAGCTGGTCTTCCTGCCGCGCCACGGAAGAGGTCACCGCATCACGCCGACCGAGGTGCCTTACCGCGCCAACATTGCTGCACTGAAGGCGGCGGGTGTGACGGACATCCTGTCAATTTCGGCTTGCGGCAGCCTGAAAGAGGAATACGCCCCCGGTGACTTCGTCGCCGCAGACCAGTTTATCGACCGCACCTTTGCGCGCGACAAAACCTTCTTCGCAGCCGGCATGGTGGCGCATGTCTCCATGGCCTACCCGGTCTGCCCGCGCCTGTCGGGGCTTGCAGCAGATGCGGCGGAGGCTGTCGGATCAAAGATGCATCGCGGCGGCACGTATCTGGCCATGGAGGGACCGCAATTCTCTTCGCTCGCGGAATCAAAACTCTATCGGCAATGGGGTTGCGACGTGATTGGCATGACCGCGATGCCGGAAGCCAAGCTCGCCCGAGAGGCCGAGTTGCCCTACGCTATTCTTTGCATGGTCACCGATTATGATTGCTGGCGGGCAGAAACCGAGGCGGTATCGGTGACGAATGTGCTGGAAATCATGGGCCAGAACAGCGCGGTGGCCCGTAAGGCTGTTGTCCGGCTTGCTGAAGCCCTGTCCGGAATGGAGCGTACGTCGGATCCGAACGGCACGGATACGTGTCTGGATTATGCGTTGATTACTGCGCCACAGGCGCGCGACCCGGATTTGCTCGACCGTCTTCAAGTGATTGCAGGACGTGCGCTCAAGGGCTAAGGTTTACCAACACTTAACCGGTCGCCATGCGGGGGAAGCATGGTTTACGGTGGACGCGTTGAGGGGATCTCAGAATGAGTGAAGCGCAATTCTACACATTCTTCACCGGCGGGCTCGGCCTGCTTATCGCAGCAGCATTGATGATCGCCTGGCAGCTTTGGCGGCTAAGGGATGAAGAACGCGATGGCGCGATCTCCGCCCTCGACGGCATCAGCCATGAGATGCGAATCAATCTCCAGCGCATGGTGAATGAGGTCGCCCAGATCGTCGACACGCAGGAAGCCGGACCAGATGTCCTGCTGCCGGTCCAGCATCCGCAGCTCGACGGTGTAAACGCTTCCCTGATCAAGACCAATCGCAATGCGATCGCCGTGATCGGCGCGACCTATCAGGAACTTGAGGCGCGCAAGATGGCATTGCGGGCGGTGCTGGCCCAGAAGCGCGATCTCAGCGCAACGCTCGACGACGCGATGGATGCGACGATCAACGGCATTGCGACGCTCTATATGTGGGAAGAGCACGCCGGTGTACGTCCTTCAGAGGCGGGCACTGTGCGCAGCTGGCACGTGCGCGACTGGATGAAAGCGCATGGCTTCTCGGCAAATTCCTTTCCGGGCATGCATCTGCGCGATGAAGTCGTTGAACGTCTGCGCCAGTACGGTCTGCACCTGACGCCGCGCCCGCTGACCCATACCGCCCATGAATATTACAGCATGCAGTATGACCGGAAAGCCGACCCGCATGCGCCGTTCTGGAAGCGCAAGCCGAAGACCGAGGAAGTCATGGCCGTCGCGGCAGCCGACGAAGCAGCTGAATATATTGATGAGGACTTCGAGGACACCCATGAGGGCGAAGCCGATATCACGCCGTCGGAAAACGTCGATGCCGCCCTGGCCGAGATTGAAGCGATGGACGACGACCTGCCGGAAGAGGACGAGGCCTATGCCGAGGAAGACTCCGACGAAGCCGGCCGCTTGCCCAACTGATCCCCGCTAGCGTTTGAACGTGCCCATGATGCCGCGCAGGATGTAACGGACGATCTCCCGGCTGGCCGTTCGGGCTGCCTGATTTCCCGCTTTCTCGAGCGAACTCATCCGGCGGGAGCTACGGCGCGTGGTCGTTTTCTTTTTCTTCTTGTCCAGCTCGGCCTGAGCCTTGGCCTCTTTCTTGGCAAGTTCCTCAGCTTCCTTGGCGGCTTTCACTTCGCGCGCTTCCAGCACTTCATAGGCCGACTCACGGTCAATCGACTTCTCGTACTTTCCGGCGACGGGACTGGCATTCTGGACCGATTTGCGCTCCGCGTCCGTTGCCGGGCCAAGTCGTGAGGCTGGTGGGCGGATCACGGTCCATTGTACCACGCTTGGCGCGCCCTTGGCGTCCAGCGTTGAGACCAGTGCCTCGCCAACGCCAAGCTGGGTGATGACTTCCTCTGTGTCAAAAGTCTCATTCTCGCGGAAGGACTGCGCCGCGGCGCGTACGCCTTTGCGTTCGGCGGGCGTATAGGCGCGCAGGGCATGCTGCAGCCGGTTGCCCAGTTGTGCGAGCACGCTTTCCGGCAGGTCGCGCGGGTTTTGGGTAACGAAATAGACGCCTACACCCTTGGAGCGGATCAGCCGCACGACCTGCTCGATCTTCTGCATCAGCGCCGCAGGAGCGTCGTCGAACAACAGGTGGGCTTCATCAAAGAAGAAGACGAGGCGCGGCTTGTCCGGATCGCCAATCTCGGGAAGCTGCTCGAACAGTTCCGACAACAGCCAGAGCAGGAAGGTGGAGTAGAGTTTTGGACTGTTGATCAGGCGGGTGGCATCCAGCACGTTCACGATGCCGCGCCCATTGGTATTGGTGCGCATCATGTCCGACAATTCCAGTGCGGGTTCGCCGAAGAAGAAATCGGCACCTTCGCGTTCCATGACGAGCAAGTTGCGTTGCACCGCGCCAAGCGATGCAGAGGCAATGTTGCCGTATTCCTTGCTGAGTTCGTCGCGGACCTCCTTGTCGCTCATATGAACGAGCAGTTTGCGCAGATCCTTCAGGTCAAGCAGCAGCAGGCCATTATCGTCGGCATATTCGAACGCGATGTTCAGCACGCCTTCCTGCGCGTCGGTGAGGTCCATCAGCCGCGAGAGGAGCAGGGGCCCCATTTCGGAAATCGTGGTGCGGATCGGATGGCCCTTCTCGCCGAACACGTCCCAGAACACGGTTGGCGCAGACGTGTACTCATACTCGCCGAGCCCGATCTTGTTGGCGCGTGCAACGAATTTGTCGTGCAGCTTGTGATCCGTGCTGCCGGGTATGCAGATGCCCGAAAGGTCACCTTTCACGTCCGCGCAGAAGACAGGAACGCCCGCATCGGAAAAGCCCTGAGCCAGGTTTTGCAGGGTGACTGTCTTGCCGGTGCCGGTTGCGCCCGCGATCAGGCCATGCCGGTTTGCGATTTTCAGCAACAGGTTCTGCGCCACATTTGGCGTGCCGGTGCCCTCGGCATCTGCGCCCCCGATAAAGATGGAATCCATCATCCTGTCCCCTTCATTCCTTACAGGCTGCGACGCTAGAGAATTCGCCGGATTCGGCAAGGGTGGAGGCGCAGGCTCTTGACGGCGCGCGAGGCTCTCCTCACCCTGTGGTAACCACAGCTCCGGGGGATATTATGGATCGCGCGACGAAGACCGGCATCTGGATCATCGCGACCGGCGTCATCCTGACCTTCCTTCATTTTGGCCGCAGCATCCTCGCGCCCTTTGCGCTGGCTGTGTTCCTGTTCCTCGTCATCGAGGGCTTTGCCACGATGATCGACAATTGGTCTCGCGCGCTCAAGATCGGGCACGCCCGGGTTTTCGCGGTCCTGATTGTTTTGGGTGGATTTTTCGGATTCATGGCGCTGCTCGCAAATGGCATCGCCGAATTTGGGCGCGACGCCGGAGAGTATGAAAACCGGATCAACGACATGATCGCGGACATGTATGAGGTGGTGCACATGTCGGGTGCGCCGACACTGCAGGAACTGCTGTTCAACGAAACCGGACAACGTTTCTTTGCGACCATCGCCAACGAAACCGGTGACCTGTCCGGCGATCTGGTCCTGATCCTGATCTATGTCGCCTTCCTGTTCCTGGCGCAGTCCAGTTGGACCCGGAAACTGGACAATATCTTCCCCGGTTTCGAGCAACGCGCGCAGGTGCGCCAGGTGGGCGATGAAGCGCGGCGCAGTATCGAAACCTATCTGTGGACCCAGACTGTGATCTCCGCCCTGATCACCGCATTGACCTATTTCTCATTGCTGGCCTTGGGGGTGCAAAATGCGCTCTTCCTGTCGGCTTTGATATTTGTGCTCAATTATATCCCGACTGTGGGGTCAATTGTTGCGGCACTGGTGCCCCCGCTGTTTGCCATCGTGCAGCCGGAACTTCCGGCCTGGGTGCCGGGCACACCACCGCAAGACAACTACATCTATGCGGCGATCGTGTTTGCGGCCGTCAGTTTCTGGCAGTTCTCGATCGGCAATTTCATCCAGCCGCGCATGATGGGGGAGTCGCTGAATTTGTCAGCTTTGGTCGTCCTGCTTTCCCTGGCCATCTGGGGTGCAATCTGGGGCATTCCCGGCATGTTCCTGTCGGCACCTTTGACGGTTCTGATGATGATATTCTTTGCGCAATCTTCCAGCACCAGATGGATTGCAATCCTGCTTTCTGCAGATGGTAATCCACAAGGCAAGGGTACCAATACGGAGCTGTCGGATGCAGTCAGCGCTGCTCAGACCTATGGTGAAAATCGATAAATTATGCGAAGTGTTAGGCAAGTTAATAATTGCGAATCCGGTTCAGAGCCCATACTCAATTATTGGTAACATCAGGCGCTGCTGACGAAGACTTGTATTCGGCACAGCGCTTGCAAATTTAGTGAGATCAGGCCCTCCGCGTGCGTCCCCCCACCCAGCCTGCGGAATAGGCCTGTAGGACCCGCCGGACACGTCCCCGTTCGGCGGGTCCGTTTATATCGGGCCCTGAGGGCCCAAGATTCGATCCCCCAAAGACCCGTCATGACGCTGGGGCAATTCATTTGCCCCTATGTGTTGTGCCGGTGTGCCAACGCAGTCTAGATGGGAACATCGTTAAGTTCTTTCGCGAGACACCCACATGACAGTAAATTCTGCTTCACATGAGCCGTTGGAGCAAGTTTTCGACCAGATTCAGCGGGAATCAGGGCACGAAGACCTCACCGGACTGACGGATGGCGACCTAAAATTTCTTGCGCGCCGCCATTGGGAATGGGCAGAGACGGTCGCTCCGGGAGAGCAGGATGTGCGCGTCCTGCTGGAGGTCGATGGGGAAAACGGGGACTCCCTGTCACGTACCATTCTAGAGACCGCCAGCCCGGACATGCCATTCCTCGTGGATTCGGTGCTTGGCGAGTGCGGCGCGCAGGGGTTTGAGGTCGCGGCCCTGTTTCATCCGATTGTCAAACGACAGGACGGGCGCAGCGTGTCCGTCATCCAGGTTCATTTGCCGATCCTGACCCACGATGAGGCGGCGCGCCTGAAAGCCGGAGTTCGCCTGGCGCTGGCGCACAATGCGGTTGCCGTATCGGACTTTGAGCCCATGCGGGCGCGCATGCAGCAGGAGATCGACCGGCTGAAGGGCGTCACGCATCTCAAAGAGATGGACCGCGACGAAGCAGTTGCCTTCCTGAAATGGCTTTCGCGGGAACATTTCGTGTTCCTCGGCTGCCGCGAATACGAATTCGAGACAAATGCCGATGGGCAAGTGCTGCCCGAAGAGCCGATCATGGTGGAGGGCTCCAATCTGGGCGTGCTGCGCGATGAAGAACTGAACGTTCTGTCTCGCGAGGCCGAACCCCTCGTGTTGACGCCCGAGATTGGCGCACATCTGTCGGAACCGTATCCGATCCTTGTTGCCAAATCGACGCTGACCAGCCTCGTGCACCGCCGGGTCGCTTGCGACTATGTCGGCGTGAAGAAATATGATGCGCAGGGCAGGGTGAATGGTGAAGTTCGCTTCCTCGGCCTGTTCACCGCCGAGGCCTATGACGAAACGGCCCGTTCGATCCCGCTGATCCGCCGTCGAATCGCCGCCATCCTCGAAGCTTCTGGCGCAACGCCCGGCGGACATACCGAAAAGGCGTTGACCAATCTACTGGAAACCTGGCCGCGCGACGAGTTGTTTCAGACCTCGTCGAAAATCCTCCATCCGATCATTGTCGGCGCGCTGCATCTGATCGGGCGGCCACGCACGCGCCTGTTCGTGCAGCAGGACCAATTTGACCGGTTTGTCACCGCAATCGTCTATGTGCCGCGTGAAGCCTATGACACCGCCATGCGCCAACGCATCACGCAGGAACTGGTCACCGCTTACAATGGGCATGTGACGCGCTTCCGACCGTATTTTGATTCCGAGACCCTGGTTCGGGTCCATTTCGAAATCTGGCTGGGACAGGGCCATCCCTTGCCGGACCTTGCGGCGCTCGAGAAGCGTATCGTCCAGATCACGCGAACATGGGAGCAAGGCTTCCGGTCGGCGCTGGTCCAGTCTGACCTTGAACGCGCACATCAGGAAAATGCACGTTCCTTCATCGGGGCTTTCAATGCAGCCTATCGCGAAGCCTTCGGGCCTGACGAGGCGATGCGCGATGTTGCGGCGATGGCAAATTTGTCTGCCGGTCACCCCATCCTGACGCGCGCCTACCGGCTGGAAGGGGATTCCGACAACAAGATACGGGTCAAGATATACTCCCGCAATGGTTCGATCCCGCTGTCTGCCTGTGTGCCAATCTTCGAGCAAATGGGTTTCTTCGTGGATTTCGAGACCGGCTATCCGGTCCGTCCGACGGAAAAGCCAGCCGACGATGCGCCCGAGACCTACTGGATCCACGATGTTGTCATGTGCGCGACGGCCGGCGCAGCAATTGACCTCGATGCAATCCGAACCGCGCTGGAGGATGCGTTTGTTGCGGTCTGGAGCGGACGGGCCGAAAATGACGGCTTCAACCGGCTGGTGCTCAGCGCTGACGCAAGCTGGCGCGATGCGGCCCTGATCCGGGCGCTCGCCGGATATCGTCGGCAGAGCGGCATGGATCAACCGCAATATGTTCAGGAGACGGCGCTTTCGACTTATCCGGCGATTGCCCAGAAATTGCTGGACCTGTTCGCTATCCGCTTCGATCCGGCGCGCGATATGTCACTCGCCGAACGCACGCATGAAGCCGAGAAAATGCGCGCAGAGATCGAGGACGCATTGCGCGACGTGTCGGCGCTGGCAGACGATCAGGTGCTGCGCCGTCTCGCTGATCTGATCCTGGCCGTTCAGCGGACCAATTTCTACCAGACCAATGGCGATGGCGCGCCCTACAGTTTTGTCAGCCTCAAGATTGCCAGCCGCGAACTGGAAGACCTGCCGGAGCCGAAACCCTTCCGCGAGATATATATGTCGAGCCCGCGGGTCGAGGGCGTGCATTTGCGCTTTGGCGCGGTTGCGCGCGGGGGGCTGCGCTGGTCGGACCGTGCATCAGACTATCGCACCGAAGTTCTGGGCCTTGTGAAAGCGCAGCAGGTGAAGAATGCGGTCATCGTGCCGGTCGGCTCCAAGGGTGGATTCTTGCCAAAGCAATTGCCGGATCGTTCTGACCGCAATGCCTGGTTCGAGGCTGGACGGGATGCCTACAAGGAATTCATCCGGGCGTTGCTCGGTATCACGGACAATCTCGTGGAGGGGCAGGTCACCCACCCGGCGGACACGATTGTCTGGGATGGTGAAGACCCCTACCTCGTCGTGGCGGCGGACAAGGGCACGGCGACCTTCTCCGACACCGCCAATGCGATCAGTGAGGAGATGGGCCACTGGTTGGGCGATGCGTTCGCGTCGGGTGGTTCGGTTGGCTACGATCACAAGAAGATGGGTATTACTGCGCGGGGAGGCTGGGAAGCGGTCAAGCGTCACTTCCGCGAACTCGGCAAGAACATCCAGACCGAACCTTTCACCGTGATCGGTGTGGGCGACATGAGTGGAGACGTGTTTGGCAATGGCATGTTGCTATCGCCGGAAATCCGGCTGATCGCGGCCTTCAACCACATGCACATCTTCATCGACCCGGACCCTCAGGACGCTGCCAAGAACCTGACTGAACGTCAGCGTCTGTTCGACAAGCCGCAATCGAGCTGGGCGGACTACAACAAAGGAATCCTGTCGAAAGGCGGCGGAATCTTCGAGCGCTCCGCCAAGTCGATCACGCTGAGCGATGAGATCAAGGCGCTGAGTGGCTTGTCAAAGGATGCGGTCACGCCCGACGAGTTGATCCACGCCCTGCTGAAGACGGATGCGGACTTGCTCTGGTTCGGCGGCATTGGCACCTATGTGAAAGCCGCGCATGAAACTCATGCGGCCGCCGGTGACCGTGCCAATGATGCGATCCGGGTTGATGCAAATCAGCTGAAGGTGAAAGTCATCGGGGAAGGGGCCAATCTGGGCGTCACCCAAGCCGGGCGAATCGAGTTTGACCTGCATGGGGGACGGATCAATACGGACGCGATCGACAATTCCGCCGGCGTCGATTCGTCTGACCACGAAGTGAACATCAAGATTCTGGCTGCTGAGGCGGTTCGTGAGGGCGACCTCGATCCGGCAGACCGCAACGACCTTCTTGCGGAGATGACCAGTGACGTGGCGGCGCTTGTCCTGCGTCATAATTATACACAGACCTTTGCGCTGACCCTGGCCGAAACGACGGCCAAGGAAGACCATGATGCGCTTGAGCGCCTGATGGAGTATCTGGAAGACCGAGGCGTATTGAACCGCGCGCTGGAAACCTTGCCGGAGACCGGTGAGATGAAGGTGCGTGCCGAGCGCGGCCAGCCATTGACCCGGCCGGAATTAGCCGTCTTGCTCGCCTGGTCGAAGATCACCCTGTTCGACGATATTGTGGCCTCCGATATTCCGGACGATCCGTATTTCGAAGACCTGTTGGTCAATTACTTCCCGAGTCCGATCAACACCTATTCAAAGGCTATGTCGAACCATCGCCTGAAGCGGGAAATTATCGCGACGATCATTGCCAATCGTGTGCTGGACATGGCCGGGCCGGTGGCCCTGCTGCGCCTGCGCGAAGTGACCGGCGGCGACAATGCGCAAGTCGCGCGCGGGCTCGAAGCGGCGCGTGCCGTTTTGAACTTTGACGGCTTCCAGCGCGAGGTCGACCAGCTCGACACGATCGTGCCTGCGGATGTGCAAATCGATCTGCGTCTGCATGCGGCAAGCGCAATGGTCGATGCGGCGCTCTGGTTCATTGAAACCCATCCGGACCTGCATGTAGGCGACGCCGTGCAACATACCGAAGCGCCTCTGAACGAGTTCAAGGCCATTCTCGCCGGCATTCACTCGCCGTTCCCGGCTGCGCGCATCGAGCGCGAAGTGCGTAGCCTGATGAAGCGCGGCGCGTCGGAAGAGATTTCGCGATGGGCGGCTGCGATGGGCCAATTTGCTCAAGGGCTGCTCGTGGTCGATCTGGCTGGCAAGGCGGGTGTCAGTGTGGAGGCGGCCGGCAAGGCTTTCTACACGATTGGCGACCAGCTGCGCATCGACCGGCTTCGCGCCATGGCGCGGGACAATCTGCTGCATGCAGATTATTGGGATCGCGTGGCGGGCCGTCGCCTGTTGAACGAACTGGTTCGGATGCAGGCGGATGCAACAGAGAAGGCTCTCGCCGGAGACGGGGCAGATGCCTGGCTCGCCGAGCGCAATGATGCGCGCAAGGCATTGCTCGCAGAGTTGCATACGCTGGGTAAGGATCGCAATTGGGCGTTTGCGCGATTTGCGCTTGCGGCCGACGCGTTGCGCCAGTTCATGCGCCACTGATCGTTGCACCAAGAGCCGGACAGGGCGTGTGCCCTTCCGGTTTCCTGTCATCCAAGGTCCTTGCGGATGGAAGGCGGCGCCTTCGGCAGGGACGGTATTCATATTGGAGTGGGAAGTCGTGCCCCTGCAGCGGGCCGCCTCCCATCCGCTGGCCGGGGCCTGAGCATACCCCGACCGGACCGCCGCTTCCCATTTGGGCAAGAAGCGACCCGGACAAGATACAAGCCGGAGATCTCAGACAAATTCGATCAGCGACAAAGCCCGTTATCCGGGCCGTGCCGGGCCGATTACTGTTGGAAGAAGTTGTTCACATCCAACGCTTTCTGAGCCCTTAGCGCGCTGCAGAGCGTTGCCTTCTCCGTGCCCTGGGCCAGGGATCGCTCATAGCCTGGGATCAGCTGCGCATTCTGTTGAAAGAAGTCTTCCGCCTCTGCGGCCTTTCTGACGCTGCAGAAATATCCCGTCAGGCCCGCGAGCTTTGGCTGACGGATTTCGGGCATGCGCTCCACAACCGTCTCGAAGTTTGTGGTTATCAAATCCCATGCGGTGTCTTGTGCTGCCGGGTTGGCCATGGCGCCATAGACAACCGTAAAGACTTCGTCTGTCGAGTTCGGGCCGTTCAGAACCGCCGAGAACAGGTCTGACACGACATCCTTGCTTCCGCGACTGGCCAACACTCTCAGGATTGTCGAGCGTTCATTCTGATTGGTTGCAGTGGTGACGTAGGCCTTGGCAGCTTCATAGAAGTCAGCGCCGCCATCCTCTATGCCGATGATCATGGCCGTGGAGAGATCCTCCGGCGCAAGCGCCGTCGCGTCCGGGCTGCCTTCGAGTCCGACATACTGCCGGGCACGGGCGAGCAGGGCGCGGCGCTCAGCGGGGCGCTCGCCATATTCCAGCAACAAGCCATATAGCCTGTCGCGCAAAAGCATCTCCTGCTGGCTCAGCGCCGTGGCCGGACGGGATTCCAGATATTCGGCCAACGGTCCATAGGTGTGCTGGACCCACGCGCGAAGGCCCGCTTGCTCGGATGGCTCCAGCATGCGGTCGAGCGTGCCAATAATGCCGAACCCTTCAGAAACCGCACGCGGATGACCGCTTGAGGTTGCGGCCAGTCCAGTCATCAGGTCATCGGTGCTGATCCGCCCTGCACGGAAACCGGAGGTCAGTGCATCCGCAAACATGATCTGTTCGGCGTCAGACAAGCTGTCAAAGTTGGAAATCAGCGCCGTCAGGTTTTCCGCATTCGTATCGAAGCGCCAATAGCCCGTGCCGCCGGCATTTGGCATCACCCAGTCGGGGCAATCGCCATCCAGAGGAATCTCGGTGACCGGTGCGGTCAGCATCTGCCGGATCGTGCGATCCCCCACAGGCCCTTTCAGGCGCGCAGCAAACGGCACGTTCCAGGTCTGAGCATTGGTATCAATATCAGAGCCAAGCGGCGCATAGCGCCTTTGAGTGACCGTGATCAGGCCCGCATCTGGAGCAGGGCAGGACACGGCGACATCCAGCGATGGGATGCCTGGCTGGTTGATATAGCTGGTGAAGGCTTCAACAATATCCGGCTGGCCGGACCCGTCGGCGAGGCTCTGCATGAAATCGCCGGCATCAGCGACGCCATCCTCGAAGCGACGCATGTGCAAGCGGATACCTTCGCGAAAGGCTTCTTCGCCCAGATAGGTCTCGAACATGTTCAACACGCTGCCGCCTTTGCGATAGGTAATGGAGTCGAACGCGTCGAGAATATCGCCATTGGTGTTGATCGGATTGCGAATCTGGCGCGCCGATTGAAGACTGTCGGCCCCCATCGCGCTGAGCCCTGCCAGGATTGGGCTGAGGCCCCACTCGCCGTCCGGGTCAACCCCGTCCATCGTCTTGTAGCTGATCCAGGTCGCAAAGGCC
>TARA_R110000796_G_scaffold219879_2_pt1 | contig 12724 bp, 10 predicted proteins | sample TARA_R110000796 | Tara Oceans TARA_R110000796 (sample SAMEA4397815) | marine metagenome | biome: Polar Biome; feature: [SRF] surface water layer (ENVO:00010504); material: water (ENVO:00002006), including particulate matter (ENVO:01000060) such as... | depth 5 m | reverse complement strand
AGTCACCCGTTTTGACGACGCCTATCCAGTGTCATACCCTGCGACAGCACGCTCGTTTATGGAAAATCACGGCATTGACAGCAGCATGCAGTCAACAGAGTCTCGCAACACTAAATCACGTAAGTTGAGCTATCCCATCAGTCCGATGCAATGTACTGCAGACAGCCAACCCAATGTTATGGTTATCAGCATAGACAGCCTACGCGCAGACATGGTCGACAGTGTCACCATGCCGTTTTTAAGCCAGTATCGTATTCAAAATCAACGTTTTATGAATCACTATAGTGGTGGTACGGACTTTGAAACCAGCATGTTTACCCTCATGTATGGCTTACAAGGCAATTATAGCGATCGCAAAGAGTTTGATAGCACCAGCCCAATATTGACCAACACTCTGTCACAACAAGGCTATCAATTAGCCATGTTTGCGCCTGAAAATGATCAATACGCTGCTAATAGCGCAATGTTCAGCGGTATAAGCATTCATATCAGCGAAGGCGATAATGGCAGCGCAGATGCCGATATCAACACCATTAATGCGGTGAATGCTTGGCAGCCAAAACAAACACAACCGTGGTTTGCCTTAGTGAATCTTACCGCACCAAAAGATTACGATACCCCAGTCGGATTTTTAGGCGTACAAACCATCAAACCGCATATGGCATTAAAGCCTGCGCAAAAGGTGCTGTTTAATCAATATCGTCAATCACTTAACTTTATAGACCAACAACTGGCAAGCTTACTCAATAACGTTAGTGATGATACCATTGTGCTCATCACTGGCACTTACGGCCAGGTCTTTACCAGTAATACCAGCGACGCCCGCAGCGATTTATCGCCAGGTAATGTTAAAGTGCCGCTGATCATCCATTGGCCCGACAGCCATGGTAATAAAGTGAATTACCGCACCAGCCATTACGGCATAGCGCCAACCTTGCTAAGCCATGTGTTAGGCTGCACTAATCCAAGCACCGATTACAGTTCGGGTCGCAGCTTGTTAGAACCTAATAATGAAACCTGGGTTTACATAGGCGACAGCCGCCGCTTTGCCATTTATCAAAAAGCTGAAATAACAGTATTGGATAGTTTCGGTAAATACCGCATTTACGATTTAGACTATAAAAAACGTTTAGATAAGAAAATGAGCGCACCAGAATTGATCCAGGTAATGCGTGAAGGTCGTAGACTTTATAATCAATAAGATATTTTATTACTAATAACATATTTAGATTAAAATATTGTAAAAGAGCGAGCTATTCATCAGCTTAATCATGCTTGCTTATGTATAGGTAAGGTCGAGCGTTTTATTGAATGGATAGTTTATAATCAATCGATAACCGACTGATAACTAACTACTTGCGTAAACAAATCGCAATTGATACAGTAATTACTCACTTAGTAACCCCGAGGCTCACAGCCGTACTAAGTGGTTGACATGTATGATGATATTTTCATTATATCTAAAGTCAAACGAAGTCATTTCGGTATGTAGCGCAGCCCGGTAGCGCACTGTCATGGGGTGTCAGGGGTCGGAGGTTCGAATCCTCTCATACCGACCAAATTAAAAATAAAAAATCCTGTACGCATCAACTGCTTACAGGATTTTTTGTGTCTAAAGATAATACGTGAATTTTATTAATCAGGTCAAACTCCGGTCAAACCCTCTGCTCTACAATTACAACTTACGTTATTTCTGTCATAACTTTTTTTAATGTCTAAATGTAGCGGGTCGCGAGGTTTGAGAAATGAAAACGGGTGGTTTGAGACCGGCAATATCGTATATTTCTCAAACTGAGTGACGTCACTTGGTTTGAGACAAATCAAAAATACATCAATTGAATAACGTTTAAACCTACCTTAAATCGATTGTAACCAACGAAGTTTAACCGTCCCAACACGGCAGGTGTGAACACCAACTTTTTGTTAGGCCGCTATTTAAGAGCAGCTTCGATTTTTTCGGTATCTAAGTACTTCTCAAATACACCCAAACTTTGAGAGACGGATGATTCTGTCATTAACTCTTGCATTGCCACTTTCCCTACAATACTGAATGCAGACTCAAATGCTGCTGAATTTTCTTCCATAGCCTTATTGGATATTTCTTTGCAATCTTTAGTTATTAATCTAGTTATAAGCTCTCCAACATATTTATTCATTTGATCTAAGTTAGCATCTGAGACATTTGAATAAGGTTTTATAGTGCTATGCTGGGACATACCAAAGTAGATCCATTTAGCTAAATTCTTCCTTTCTTTTCCATTCATTGAATCTGTTAAACAGACACCTAACTGCTGCGTTGCAGAGACTGTGCTTGCTGATGTATGCGGGCTCATTACAGCTGCTATTAAAATAATAGTGGAGATTAACTTCATAATGCTTTCCTTATTGATTGCCTAACGCCCCTCTAATAAGTGAACCGAGTGCTGGCGGGCGATTTGCTCAGTAAATGGCATGACACCCTTGGTGAATCTGAATTTAGAAGCTTGTTATACGCAACTTTCAGCTTTAGGTCTAAAGTAGTTTTTTGAGGCTGGTAATATCAAAAAAATCATTGCGAATAAGGGGATGATATGTATTCCCAATACCGGATAAATTCTAAATGCCTCAAACAGAGAAAGATCGTAAAAATACTGGTCATAAGCCTTCCAAAGCCAAAAAAGAGGTAATCCACCAGTCCCTATTAAACCAATAATCAAAGATTTTTCATCTCGCTTTTTCAAAGCAGAAGCAACCCAAAAAAAGGCTACTCCAGAAATTAACTGTGAAACTGCAGTTGATGGCCTAGCCTCTACGACTAACATCATCCATGCAGCAAGAGTAATGCTGATTCCTGAACTCAAGTAAAGCAACATTAAAGTCATTTTGGCAGAAAAAGGCATTTACAAACTCCTTGTGTATAACGCTTAAGTATTTATGCGTTGCGCTGTTTGCATGGCACAAACCGCTTGTTGGATTTGGCTGATGCCGAGTCCAGGTTAATGGGTACGTTTTATGCTATAGGAATTTGTTTTTTTGATACTGGCTCTAGGCTGTAGAGCTGTTTTGAATTGATTATGAGGCTTGATTTGTATGTGTTCAATTGCAATTCCCTTGTCATTGTGGTGTTCCATCACATTTTTTAAGTCTAGCTGATTCAATGAGGTTAATACACTCGATTGAGTCTGCATTAGCGCTGCGGCTTAGTTCAACGCTGCAAGCAACTGCAGCTGTAACATAACTTGTGCATGCGCGAATATTTTACCGCACATACACAAGTGGAGAGTAAGCTGTCAGATTGACTTGCTTTGCATTACCCAATAACTCTCTGATTCTTTAAGTATGCATATAAAACCATGCTTCCAGGTACATTAAATATGATCACAAATAACGAAGCTAGCATGGAACTCACAACACCCAGTTTCTTCCGTTTAATGAAAATGACAACAAGTGCAAAAGCAACCAACAATATACAAGCAGCCACTAAAAAAATGGATGCTGAAAGCCCGAGATACCAGATGATACTTCCTTGCTCAGTGGTCGGAAAAAATATTACTGCAACCAATAAAACCCAGAAGACAATAATTAGCCATTTCCATATAGGGGCAATTAATAGGTTTTTATTATAATTTGATTGATAAAACATTGCCTAAACTCTACTGATGCTTAACAGCGTATTAGCTAGAATTTCGATAAACATCTTGAGAAGTCAACCAAAACTCAGCATCTATACCACTTTAATTATTAATAATTTTAGTAACTTATCAGCTTAAATCTCGCGAATCAATCACTCTTTAGTCTGGATGAAGCGAGAATGTAGATAACCGAAAATGATATGGCTCGTTATGTAAATAATTTTTAACAAAAGCACATTAATTCAATAGGCTAGAGTCATTATCAATCTAAAGCCGAGAGTATTTAATTAGGTTGCTAAACTCATTCAGCCACTCAGATCGACTAGATCTATTTGAGTGTTCAAAAAGTTGGTATATAGAAAGATCGAACAAACTCCCAAAATGAATGCCTAACAAATCAGTATTTAAACATCACTTTCATAGACTTAACAAAACTAAAACGGGGTATTAACGCGAATAGAGTTTACATAGTCCATAAAACAACAACACAACCACCTAAATTTCTCATATGTAGTGAAGCTCTGCGCTTGCCCTCCCCCGCAGTACACCGAGCCAGAAGAACCCATAAAATACTTGTTAATTTTTATAGCCGTAGGTCATTTGTCATTCATAATTATTAACGTTGATAATGAATTATGCTGGTTCCAGATTTGAGGTTGAAGTTCGCTGTGCTTATCCATTATCTCTTTCCAAAGGTCATAATTTTTGTCGTCACCCTCATCCAAAATAACTGGCTCATAAGATGATGATTTATCTAATTGATATTCGAGCCAGAAATTTAAGAATGAAGCAGAGTCAGGTATAGATTTATTAATAATCTCAATGAGAAACAGGCCTCTTAGCCACAAGCCTCGGTCTACATTGATAAAATGTGACACTTCAGCAAACATTACAACGTTACATATTTCGCCACCCTTTGAGCCTTTTAACATCGAATAAGATAAGTTTGAAAAAGCTATTTCTCGCTCCATCATGATTTCAGATAATGAGTTAACATAGCCGGTTAAAATCGGTACTCTCCATACTTTATAAGCACGATAAGCAATTCCCAAAGTGGCAATAGTAAAAACTAAAGAAATGAACCCAAGCCACAAAGAAGTATCAAACTCGACTCCTTGACCAAGAATGACTCCTATAAAAAGTAAACAACATGATACCAAAAAATAAATTTTCAATTAAATTCAATCCATTTATATTAATTATACTGACTTTACCACATCAATTAATTAAAGAAATCTCCGCCCTTCTAAACCAATACACATAAAACTTCTTACTATCAAATTCCATCAAGGCCCACTGCCCTTTGCAGATGTAGTGCGCTCTAATGGCCCGTATACATTGCGGTGATAACCGCTCAATCATCTGGTCGAACTGTCTTACTTCTAGCGGAGGCGTTATCTCGACTACTGCCGAACCACCGTAAACAATCACCTCGCCTAACTTGTCGCACTGGCTTCGGCTTGCGAACCCTTGCCCATATTCTTGATGGGCCCAATAGTTGCCCAGCGTGTTAACCCATGACGCAACGCTTTCATGTCCAGCGTCACTTGTTGATGATCCAGCTGCTGCACATTAATCTTCGCCATTATTCTTCACCATCAATCATCGCCCTTATGTCATCAATCCCTAACTTAAACACCTGGGCGCATATTGCCGAAACATCATCAAATGGCACTCTCACATCACCCCGCTCCCAACGCTGATTAATTCCAAGCTCAAAATCTGGGTCACTCTTATGGTCACTTTTTAGGGGGTTAAACTATGACAAACCTGTGATTACGTGCTTCAGAGCTAGCTTTCGTGGCTCTGCCATGTGGGAAGATATTCGAATCCTCTCATACCGACCAAATCTAAAATAAAAAAGCCTGTAAGCATTATATGCGTACAGGCTTTTTTGTGTCTAAAAATTGCTTGTTGATTTTATTAGTCGGTGAACACCGATTACAATCAACTAATATTTAGATAGTATTTCTGATTTTTCTTTCTCAAACTCTTCCTTGGTTATAACTTCTGAGTCCAATAACTCTTTTAGTTTTGTTAACTCAGAATACATATCCTTAGAACCGACAGACACTGATTTCACATTATTGTCTACCTTTATGACAGTGTCAGCATCTTTAACAAGTGATTGTGCTGTGCCACCAGGCTGAACACATTTGAATGTCAATTCGGTTGAACCTAAGCGAGCAGGTACTGCTGGGATGACATTCTCTCGAAGTACAAATACTTCAAGACCTTTTGCTGTACAAAATTCGTTAGCTTCTTGGTATACTTCAGCTTTATTAGTTAACGAAATTCCTATGCCTGGCGAGCCGTCTTTTTTACCAATAAAATATGAATCTTGGCTCATGGGTATTACCCCAGTGCTTGAACAGCCTACGGTCATTACTGAGGACAAAATCATAATATTTAACTTTTTCGTCATTGTATTCCTTTACCTTAACCATAATATATATAGTTGAGATTAACTTATTCATGAAGTATTAATCTAGAACTATAGAATCTTTATTTTCATTTTAGAAACAGATATATGCTTATCGGGCATTTACCCTATTAATGCTTATTTGCTCAGATATGTTGTGTTTTCAATCTCAACATCCATCGGCGTTATATTTAGCTCCCTTTGTGCATAATAACGCTACAACGTTTGCATGCCCTTGCTGCTTGGCGCGCATTAAAACGGTTCTGCCTTTATTATCGCGTAAATTGACATCTGCACCTTGGGCTAATAACAACTGCATGATGCCGATGTGTTGCTTGTCGGCAGCGTAGAACAATGGCGCAAAATGCTTATCATCATATCGATTGACCTCAGCACCATTGGAGAGGAGTGTTTGCACTATCTTGAGCTGACCTTGCTCTGCCGCGGCCATTAATGGCGAAAAATCATCACTGTTTGTGCCATTAACATCTGCTCCGTTATCTAATAAAAGGCTAATCGATTCAATATCGTTATGCTCAATGGCCAGTAATAGTGGCGTCATCTTACTTTCAGCGCTTTGTAACTCAGTTTCAGCGCCATGTGAAAGCAATAAACTCACCATTGCCACATTGCTAGTGGCAACCGCATATAACAAAGGAGAGGTGCCGCCATTATCTTTGATATTAATATCAGCGCCATGGTTGAGTAATAACGTGACTATGTTTAGGTGCGATCGATTTGCCGCCCAGTTAAGTGCGGTATGGCCTGTTCTATCTTTTAAATCCACACTGGCACCTTGTTTAAGCAGTGTATTAACCACGTTTTCATGACCACTCAATGCCGCTAGCATTAATGCTGTTCGCCCTATTCTGTCTTTTGCTCTGGCATTTGGGCTTGCTCCTTGCTTGAGTAATGCTTTTACCGCTGGCTCGTCGCCAAATGCGGCTGCATGAAGTATTCCTTTGCGCTGTTGGTTAATGATCGCACGTGTTTTGACCTTATTTGCTGAAGCATCAACCGATGGTTTATTTGTCTGTACATCACTATTTTGTTCGGTTGGTTTAGTCTGTACTGGAGACGTATCTGCTGGAGTAGTCTCTATTGATTCAGCCGGAAAGCGTGGCGGATTTTGATATTGTTGATGTTGTGGGTAAGCCGAGTCTCCCTCGCCGCGGTAGCCAGGAAAACCTACATCTGCACCACTTTTGCGCTGGTTATCTATGATTGATGGCTCTTTTGATTGACTCTCTGGATTGTTGATTATGGGTTGAGCATCAGATACAACCTCCTTCCCACCACGATAATTGGGATCACCTTTGCCAAGCTTGGGCATATTTTTTTGGTAATCGTGACCCATTGCCGGTTTTTTCGCACTTTGTTTAGGCGCTGGCGGGGTTACTGCAGGGTTTGCTATAACTGGCGTTACTGGCGCAGCCGAGGTTGCTACTGGAGTTGTTATTGATGGAGTGATAGCTGGCGTGACTGGCTCCGGCGTGGTTGCAGTAGCCGGTGGAATGGTAGTTGCCGGTTGGATTGGATCGCTGTTTTCTTCAGCGAATAACGAGGTAATCGCCGAGGATAAAATAATGGCCGAGACAAAGATTATTCGTATGATGCGCATTTGCTATTCCTATCTTCTAAGTCCGTAAAGACCATTAATAACAATATCAATTAGGTTAAGTTAAAAGGAGAGAAACAAAAGTTCTCCCCTTTGATTCACCTGCTAATCCTTAATTATCATCTACGGATTTTTGTTGTTGCGGTGCGAGAATCGTTATCACTATTAAGATCGCCTTCAGCTGTCACCGTCGCCGTCCAGCTAACAGCGGACGTTCTGATGATGTTGGCTGTCCAACTTGCATTTAATGAAATCGTATCTCCTTCAGCCAAGTCGCTGAAAGCCATCGGTGGTAGTTCAATAACCACGCCTTGGTTAGTGACTCCAGTAATGGTTACTTCACCACTGACACTGCTGGGTTTAAGATTGCTCACATCAACAACCATTGCAACCGTTTGATTAAAGGACACTGTAGCTGATGCTGCAAAAGCAGTCAGTGCAACATCGACATCAGTATTCACCACAGGAACTTCGCCTTCATATTCGATAATGAGCTGTGCGTTATATAAGGCTGTTGATTTACTATCACCCTTAATGTAAACCGCAAGGTCAAAATCTGACGTCATCGGTAAACCATTGCTGGTAACCGCCGGTTCGCCGTCCTCAGTGACAATTGTGACATACTCATTTGCAGTCACATCAACCCAACCTCTACTGGTTGCCAGCGGAGATATTTCTCCCTCTTCCCAGTCAAGTAAATTGATCACTGTCGTTGTTGGCGTACCTACTTCATACTTAATATTTTCTTTGGCAAAAGGCGGCGCGCTACATTCAATCAACGGGATCTCCAGCCCAGGCAAGTCTTGACCAAACTTATTAGGTTTAAGCCTCCAACGGGGGCCTGAGACAAGCTCACCGAGTGACGCATTTGGCTGTGCACTACCGATGAAATCCTGAACTTTTGGATCAGGATTGGCATCATAAGACCATTCAAATGGGTCACGATTGATGGTGGTATAGTAAGCATTAGAATAGCCACCAGCGAGATCTGATGAGAATGCATAAGGGTGCTCTGCTCGATCTTCACCTGGTGTAGCCAAGGGATCTAGTGCTTTAGGCGTATTCTTCAATACTGTACCTGCACCGATAAAGGATGGATCGAAAGCGCCACTTTCAGTATCGATTATATCGCTGTCGCCTTCATAACATGGGACCGTACTTTTCCATACGGCTGTATCACCATCACCTTCTATTCTATAAGAAGGCTTACGCCCTGTTGCAGCTTCGTTTTCCAAATCTTCTGGACGAAGTTGGTCATTAGGGTTATTGGTGATCCAGTGGTTAACCACAAGCTCAGCACGTGTTACGACAAAGTTTTCTGTGGATGTTTTCCATTCTTCAGGGAGTGCCAACTGAGCGTACATGCGGATATCGTTCGGCCGTTTATGTATTCCCCCCCAACCATAGAGTGGCTTACCATCATCTTTAAGCTGCACGGAATAATCACTGCTTAAAGCGATGTTATCGAGCATGTTGGTTTTGTCGTTAGGAAACATTTGGCACCCTGCTGGATTACCCTCTGTTTCACATGGTACAGCTGTAGTTAAACGATGATCTGGCTGTCCACCGACTAAAATTTGGACATTATCATCTAGTGGCGCACCAGCACAGTCAAAAGACAAACTACCGTCTGGGGTTGATATAGTTGCTTGTGTACCATCAGGGGTGGCAAAAAAGTATGGGATGGTCTCATAACAACTAAGCGCATGTTCCATAACGGTATAATGTTCTGTTTCACATTTTACCGAGGTGCCGCCAAGCCCCTGACACCATGTTCCCAAAGGTGGTTTTACCTTGTATTTTTCGGTGGCAGCATTCGCAACTTGAATACCAATCACCCCTCCGCCTTCGTCAATATTACCAACGAATCCTTCTAGGTAATCGCCATTACGCGCTTTGGGCTGCGCGCCTAGAAAATCAACCACATAAAAGCCAAACTCGCTATCCACTGGATATAACATCACCCCCGACTTGTCGAGAAGCGCTGGATTATCATCAGGACAACTCACTGGGCCAAGACCACAAATGATCGTTTGATCGTCTGCGAAGGTCACTCCATTCAACCCTCCCAGTACGTCATTAACAGAAAACACATGCACTGGCGATTCATAAGCCACCGCATTTCCTATTGAAGCCAGCAATGCTAAAGAGATAGCAAGGGCAATTGGCCTTTTATTAAAGTATTTAACAAATAACATAACAACCTCCTGTAATTATTGTTGGGGTTAAACTAGTTAGACATAACGACCTCCTGGATTTATTTTTAACCTAAACACGTTAACTCTGCTTCAACACCTACACGCACTGCAAATTGACAACAAATGTCGTCACTCAATAAAAAACTGACGGCAAGTAAGCAATAAGTAGTACATTATTTTTGTAACCACACGATGCTATATCTTACTTTTACAGCACTCGAGATATTTACTTTTGCACCTGTTATTAACCATAGAAAAACCATGGTTAAATTCAAGAGGCAAAAAACCATAAAAGTAGCGTTAAACACGTTTTTGGCGAGGGAAATCCTTCAACATCAACCTATTAAAATAATACGGGGTCAGATCAATAAAAAGTCATATTTTCACCTATATTACTCAATAGCTTAGCGTCATCATCCTTTAGAATGACGCCTAAATAAAAATTGAGAAATCAGCCCGAATAGGCTGTATTGGCTAGTAACATAGAAATGAATCAGGCGATGATGTAATGGAGACAAAAACCACGTTTTAGATACTACCAAAAGGTAATATTGATGAAAAAACAGAGTAATTCGAACGAATAAATCAGACTAAATAATTATTCTTTTTTATAATTTATAATAATTTTTACCTACAAAGTGATACTAATGCACCATAAAATATGGCACGCATTGTTAATGCTCAAACACTCACTTTAGATGGCAAAAATTATGGCTATTTTGCTGTTTGAAACATTGAACAAAAGAGCAAGCTTAGTCATCCACAATGGTTGATTGGGTAAAAAGGTGCCATTAGTACTTCCCCCATATAAAATAAATGCATCCAACATTTAAAGCCTAATAGGCCAAGTAAAAGCACACCAGGGAGAAATAAACTGTCAACGATGGCAGTGCATTTAAGATCCAACACTTAATCAGCACAGCACGTTATTCCCTTGCTGATTAACATAAAACGTCTACTACAGGTTTCACCGATCCTATTGCTGATTCTAATTAGGTAGACCGCTATCTAGTCATAAATGAGCTTCAAACGATACCGTTGAATCTTCATGAAAGGCTACCGTAATCAATATTTAAAGGGTGATGTATTAGTGATAAAATGAACAGGATTATTTTGTTAACTGCATTACTGACTGAGAGATAATAAACAACATCATGGTATTACCTGTACTCTATTCGTTGAGAAATTGTCCTTACGCAATGCGCGCTAGACTGGCCATTTATGCATCTAATCAGCAAATAAACCTGCGCGACTTAGTGCTAAGTAACAAGCCTGCCGAAATGCTTACGATGTCGCCCAAAGGTACAGTGCCAGTTTTAGTCACCGCAGATAATGAGGTCATCGATGAAAGTTTATCAATCATGCTATGGGCTTTTTCACAAACAGACCCTGACGATTACATTAGTCAAGCAACACCAAACGCGTTAGCTGAAATGTTAGCGGTTATTGCAATATTTGATAATGAATTCAAAGGACATTTAGAGAAATATCGCTGCTCCAAACGTTACCATGAACCGTCGCTTGTAGAAGATAGACAACAATGTGAGCGTTATCTTGCGGATCTCGAATCAAGGCTTTGCCAGCACTCATATTTAATGTCTGACCAACCAAGTTTGACTGATTTAGCATTAATGCCGTTTATTCGTCAGTTTGCCAGAGTTGAGCGACAATGGTATTTACAATCCCCCTACCCCAAATTACGACAATGGCTTAATCACTATTTACAGAGCCGAATGTTCAGCAAGGTGATGGTACAAAACCCAATGTGGTTAGACTCAAAACAAGAAGTTGTTTTTGGGGCTAATGTATAAGGCTGGCTTGATGAGCCAGTCATAAAAAATTGCGGCGACAGCATTAAAATACCTCGCCTCAGAATATGGACTAACAACCGTCTAAAATAACAATCACCTAAAATGAAAGTCATCAAAGGTAAAAGTCACCTAAGATAACAATCGGTGGTCTATTAAGCTTGTGCATCGCAGAGTAAGTTGGCGTAACGTTCCATTGGAATACTCATTTGCGCTTGTAACGCTTTGCCTTTCGCCAGTAGCTCGTGTCTTTTTATCGCAGGAATATCGTTTTTGAATGCAAGCACGATTGTATTGCCGCTTTCGACGTCAAAACTGAGTAATCGATTTTCAAATTCGAGCGCGAGCAATTCATCTAATTCTTGGCGTAACTCTGCTGACGTATGCCAGATATTGAGTACCAAAACCCCCTGTTGATTAAGCGCATTTTTACAATCGTGTAAGTAAGATGATTGTACTTGTTTCGGCTCCATACCTTGTGAGTTGTATAGATCTGAAAAGATAATATCGCTTTTTATGTCGGTGTTTTTAATGTAATTCACCGCATCGTCTATATGAATAGCAAGACGTTCAGTTTCTGGTAAGTAAAAAAACTCTTTCGCAGCCTTCGCGACTGCTTCACGGTATTCAACCGCGTGCACCTTCAAATCGACGAAACTACTGAGCAATATTTTAGCCATTGAACCTGCACCCAGCCCCATGATTGTGGCTGTTGTTACTGCGGGAATAAAAAATAAACCGGCCATCATGGCTTGGGTGTAACCTAGATGTAATCCATTAATATCATTGATTTTCATGCAGCTTTGATAGATTTTTCCATCAAAGCTGAGAATGCGGCTGTTTCTTGTTTGATAAACATAAATGGGGCCGTGCTCATCTGCTGTAGATGAAATGCAGGTTCCTTTGATATCCATGGTATTTTTGATACCTCTTAAATAAGGGTATGTAGCGGGTAAGGCAGTATAACGGAAAATAAGCTCAGGTCTTTGTTATTGATTTTTATCGTTTAATAAATGAAAGTATTTAGTAAGTAGCCACTTTTATTTGCTACCGTTATCACGCAACAA
>TARA_R110000796_G_scaffold54022_1_pt1 | contig 12735 bp, 21 predicted proteins | sample TARA_R110000796 | Tara Oceans TARA_R110000796 (sample SAMEA4397815) | marine metagenome | biome: Polar Biome; feature: [SRF] surface water layer (ENVO:00010504); material: water (ENVO:00002006), including particulate matter (ENVO:01000060) such as... | depth 5 m | reverse complement strand
CCCGCGCGATGGCCTGATTACGTTCCGGATTTGATTTTGGGGGGGTCCGTTTCACTACACCCCCTTTCAGCGCCAGCGCTTTCACTTTTTCTCGCACTTGATTATTCGCGAATGTTTGAGTTGTACGGGTACCCGCACCAACTCTTTGTGGGCGACCACTCATATCTATTATCACCTGATATTTTTTACTCTATACATCTACTATTTGTACACAGTTCCCCCTGCTTGGGCCAAAATTCATCGAATTTATTCGTGCAATACTCCATATCTGAAAATGGTGGTGAATACCCCATGATGATACTCGAATCACTCGATTCAACACGATGATACATGGTTGGTTTGATATACAATTCATCCCCAGGTTCTAAGTAATGATCGTGTACGGTTATACCCTGTTCGACCAAGAATGTTTTTAAAGTGTCAATTGGCATATTCTTGGTGTATTTGAGGATGTCGAGCTCATTATGATTATCATATAAGTCGAATACCAAGAATCGTTTGTTCCCACACAGGCATATGACTTTATTGTGGCCACAGTCGAAATGTGATTTAAATTCCCAATTTTTAGAACAAACCCTCACCGTATAATGTGGGAGCTGGCGATCGACTTTACGGCGACAACTAGGGAAATGTTTCTTTATCACATCACATAGGGGGTGTGTGTCATCTATCATATCAGTTTTATACTGTAGACGTGCATTCGCATCATCTGTATTCAAAATCTCTCTGATACTCGAACTTTTGAAATCATGTGCCCAAGATGCATTTTGATTGTCGGTTTTATAAATACCAACTTTATCAATGGGAACATCCTGAATGTTTTCGACATCTCTAATTAGAGAGGTAACATCATGTTTACCCTTTTGTAAGGTACTAATTTGAGTATTTGTATTCATAAGTATAAATACAACACAAACAAGTGTCACTATGAAAACTGGATTCATTCCTAATTCTACATTATATTATTTTTTTTGTTAAAGAAATAATGATAGTATAAATATAATGAGTATAGATGTTGTATGTGTCAATAATGGAAAGTATAATGTGTTTGTTATAAAGAATGATGAATACATAGGACCCTGTATAGCTAGGGGGTTTGAATGGGATGGCTGGATGCGTCAAGATGTTTCTATGTATTATAAATCGGGTACAGATATTTTGGATATTGGGGCTAATATAGGATACAACACCCTCATATTTTCAGAGTTTGGACCAGTGCATTCATTTGAACCAGTCTATCACGGGATCGTTAACAAGAATGCTGAAATAAATGAGACTAAACACCCTATCAAAGTGTACAATTGTGCGTTATCAAATGAACAACGTGAAGATGAAATACATCTACCAAGTCGTGGATGTCAATCAGAAACTCTTTTAAACTATGGGGGTACGAGCTTTCACCACACACCGGATATGAAAGGGGTGGGGGTGCGTGTGAAGTGTGAGAAATTAGATGCTATTTACGAGGGTACACCCTCAATTCTAAAGATTGATGTAGAAGGGCATGAATTACAAGCTCTAGAGGGTGCTAAAGAAACTATTACACAACACAAACCTATGATTCTGATAGAAATACACGACTTCACTGAAGATAATGAAGTACATAAATTTATAAAAGACCTTGGATATAATGATCCTATAACTAGACCAGAAGCTATGTTTTTATACACATCCGCTTAGAATAACCAATAACCGCACATGTTATCCGTTTACCCGCATGTCCAGTTGTTAAACTATCACTGTGGTTACCCATACCCAAATCATCCATGTCTTCGTGTACAACTAAAGATCGTCCGATTACATTGGCTTTAGTTCCTCTTAATTTTACCAAACTATCAACCATTCTAAATTTAGCAACACCCCGGGCGTCAAAACGAATGTTTCCTAAATCTCCGACGTGTTGGTCACAAGACATGTGAGCGATTTCAATGGGAATTAAGGAAATAAAAAATATATTCATCTTTGAAATCACTGATATAGTATCAAAATTAAAACAACTTAGGTAGCTAGTCATCACCATCGGAGACGTATTCCTCTTCCACAACTTCATCATCTTCTCCATCCGGTTCAACATCCATCCCTATCTCCTCCGCTTCTTCTTCAGCTTCTTCAACTACTGGGGGGGCATCCTCAACTATCTCACTTTCTTCTATATCCTCCACAGGTTTCTTCTTTTTCTCTCTTTTAACTTTTTTACTAGGCTCCTTCTCAAATATTTTAGAAATAATTTTATCAGCCTTGTTGAAATAATCAATATTCCGTTGATGAGACCTTTTTACCTTATTTAGGAATTTCTCACTAAATCCATGTGATTTATAAGCTTGTAGTATAGCCTTTAGGGGTGCATCAGAAATTTTATAGTTATATTTTTTGTATAAACTGGCAATTGCTGAATTTATCTTTATTCTCACAATACCATTCTTGAGGATGCGTAACGTAACTTGTACACGATCACTGTACAACAATTCGGGTTCAATGTCTGGTTGTTTACAAACAATTTCATCCGCCTTTGGTAAAATCGGTTCAACGTGTGGAATACCTATAGACTTATTATTAGCCCTCAATAACTTCCTATAACTCTCTTCCCTGTATATTGGTCGTTTATGAAAAACAAAGTATTCAGTTGGCTTTGGATTTAAGAGTTTGTGAAGAAAACTATCTACAACCACTGGGCCATAATCAACAGCATCGCGGGTAGGGTCAGGTTCAACACGTGGCAACGGTCTCTTGAACATCTGGTTGTTGATATTCAGAGGGAGATGCCTCTAACTTAGGTGCAAGAAAATAATCAATTTCACAACGAATTAGGTGTTGAGATTGTTGGTTCGTGTGTGTATAATAAGGACCCCAAATCTCGAAAACCTTGCGTTTTTTATCATACCACAGGTAATCAAGTCCCAATCTATGGGTGAGCCAGTAGAACTTCTTACCAGTTTTACCCATAAACGCGAAAATCTGGTCTTCCGAATATTCAGAGACGTCCATTTGGGAATAGTGGGTGCTCGGGGGGTTGTAAGGGGCCATTATTTCTCTTTGATATAGATGCCTCTTTTTGTTTAAGTAACTTGCGTATATGTTTTTGTGAATATACGTCTTTATTATGTTTTTTGTCGTTTTTAGTCACACGCCTTTTAGGTTCCTTGTACTCCATTGTATATTTATTAGATAAATTTGTGGGACTTAGGCTTCCTCCATATCTTCTTCTTCTTCATCGATCAATGATATATCCTCATCACTCGAACTTTCGTCTGAACACTGATAATCCTCATCTTCACTCTCATCAATCGGTTCGTAACCCCTAGCAGTTTGTACATACAACCCAGTGTCTTCGAGTTTTGCTACATCATAAAATCCTGAAACTGAATCCTTACTTACAGCTTCAACAGTGTTACTAAATTGGAAAATACCGGAACGGATTTTTTCGAGAAAATTGACATTGTAGGCATTCTCCGCTTCTTGAACGATACGAGCTAAAATAACACTATCTTCACACTGTACATCAATGATCATGACTATAATTGTCTCAATTTAAATCTTTAATAATAATAATGGACGAATTGAAACGGGTGGGAATCGAATATATATCAAATAGGGAAATAGCATCCAATGATGCTGTTATGTTTGATATAGATGACACTCTCATATATGTAAATAAAGATCCAATTACTCCTATGATCAAACTTCTTTATGAAGCTAAAAAAATGGGTTATAATATTGTTCTCATCACGGCGAGACCGGGTTGGGAAGAATTTGTCAAGATGACTGTAGATGAACTCAATTCATATAATATATACTATGACTATCTAGGATTTACGAGCGCAACCACCAAAACTTTAATGAAGAAAGAACTCCCCTATAATTTCATTCTATCTGTAGGTGATTTAGAAACTGATCTAACTGATTCGATGCACACACTCAACACTTCCAATTTTTCTCACAGTTGAGACAACTCACAAACACCGTCATAGGCTCATCAGCCGACCTTGTTTGCATTTGATAATAGGTAGTCTTTTGGGATTTACACCGTCCACACTTGAATAAACCATCTTGGTTTTTCATCTCACGGGCGTTAGCCTCTTTTCGCATATCCAAGTGAATTTTCTCCTCTATACGTTTAGCATAAGGTCCATCAAACCATAACTTTTCGGGACCCATCTTGATAACGTCAGTCGTTTTCACCTTCTTTTCCCGTATTTGGGTTTTAAGTTCAGGTGACTGTCTAAGATTGTACTGAATCTGTAAAAACTTTTGTTTGTAGATGTTTGTAAATTTGGGGTTTTCCCAAGCAGCATCATATATACGACTAACCGAATGATTTAATATGTTCTTCTCAAGATTCACACATATTACATCATCGTGGGGTAATTCCAAGATCTCTGAAAGACGCTCAATTACAAATTGTCGGGTCGGGTTGTCCATCCCACTTACCATATAAAAGGTCTATTTTTTTAAGCACTTAGGGCAATGGAAGTCCTTCATATGGATTATTCCTAGAACAGTCTTCCATATTTTCAGGAGAACAGGTATCAAAGAATTGAGAGGTTCTGCGTGCAGGGTTGGAGTCCACGAACCCGTAGCGATAATCAGAACCCTGTGGGCGGTACGTTTCCCTTAAGTACCCTATAGTCAGTAACACAACTACAGTCAAAACAGCAGCAATCAGATATTTTTCGTTGCCTTTACACATTTGTATTCTACATATATTTTTTTTGTAGAGACCTTTTAAGATGACATTGGCTGTTCTTATACATGAGACAGAGTCTATGATTGAGCAGATAGAAATAGACATAGAACCTTCAAAGAATGAAATATTCAAAATTTTTAATGGGAAGGCTACATTTATTGGTCAATGGCCTGAAATAGATGTGGTTATAATGAAACCTGAACATGGGTTAATGACAAATGATAACATCTTACCAAAACCGTTTCATGAGGAAGAGGTTGTTGGTAAGGTATTATTGGTGAGAATGGATGAAAATTCAGAGCCACAGGATTTTACACTAGATGAGTACAATTCACTTTGTTTTGGGGACGAACGCATCCTCGTCTAAAACGGCATTCGAATACTTCATCGAAAGCTGGAAATGTACATAGGCCCAATCAGCCACATTAGAGATTTTTGGACTACCGGGTAGGGGGTTGTCATTGATGGCAGCCTCAACATTGATTTTTTCACCCGTCATCGACTTGGCCATGACACCACCAATCTTCTTGAGCCATAACACGTGGTCCTCGTTTTTACAATCAAAAATTTTTATAAAGTTCGCCATTTATATTACTTAGGATTCTTTTCTATAAGTAAGCGCGCACTCGGGTCTTTTATTTTAGTCCATTTTGGTCTCCATATTTCCGAAATGAGATGGTCATTATCTTGTCCATAAAATTTCCAGAAAATGGTTCTGTACAAAGCTTCTTCCTTCGATATAGGGATGTTATGACCACGGCATCTGTTTTTTGTCAAATGTAATAACGTATCGTCAATATCCTTTTCTGCATACCTCTTAATCTCGTCGACCCAATTTGTACCAACTGCATCACTCATACCATCCTTTCGTCTCCATAAGATTTCATCGGGTAAATACCCTTGAAATGCTTCCCTAAGTAGACGTTTCTCCATGGGATCGATTTTTAAGTTTTGGTTCATGTTCATACAAAAGTCAATAAAGTTTTTATCGAGAAAAGGGACGATTAAATCTAGGCCGTGGGCACCTGCACACCTATCCGCCCGTAAACCATCAAATTGATGAATTAAACGAAGACGACGCATATTTTCACACGCAAATTCATTTACACCCGGTGCGTTATGAAAATAGAGATACCCACCAAGAACCTCATCACTCCCCTCACCAGAGAATATATAACGACACTCTGTATTTTCTTTGATGTACTTGCACAGTAACCACATTGGTGTACTCGCCCTAACAGTGGTGGTATCATACGACTCCAATGTATAAATCACATCACCTAGATGTGAAATACCCTCATCCACCGTAAATTTAACCTCGGTGTGATCAGTTTTCAAATAATCGGCCACAATCCGTGCAGCTTTCAGATCGGGACTCCCCTCAAGTCCAATTGAGAATGTTTTGATTTTACCAAGCTTGCGGGTAGCAATAGAAGCAATTAAGCTACTATCAAGTCCACCCGACAAAAGAAACCCAATTTCACGATCGGTTGTAGCAATGCGCTCATGCACAGCGTTTTCGAAAGTTTCTTTCATTTCATTGCGCACATTGGGGTTCTCGATGTGCTTATGTACGTGCCAATACCCCCTATGGTAACACACAAAATCATCGATGTATGAATCATATATGTGCCCAGGTGGGAATATATGAATATCAGATTTCAAATAGCGAAGTGCCTTGGTCTCACTCGCAAAAGCTATAGAGGTTTCAGCGTACCGAGTGTAAAACAATGGTCTGACACCCACGGGATCTCGCGCTGCCAGGATACGCTTCCCATCGGTATATAAAATTGCAAAATCACCATTGATGGTATTCACAGTTTTCAATATCCCGATATCCTTGATAAGAGGGAGTAATACTTCACAATCACTCGTACTCATTTCATTACCAGTTCTAAATTTTTTATGATTGTAAATTTCACCGTTACATATCAGCATATGATTCTTTTCCACAAATGGTTGCATGCCAGCGTCAGTTAGATCATTTATACTCAATCTATAAAAATCCATTCGGCACTTACCGAGTGTTTTTGTATTATAATCATCTGGTCCACGATGTGTTAGGAGATAGGATGGTGTGTCCACTTCCTCACCGAAAAGTGCTAGGATACCACACATACTAGTGTATATCACTTTGTTTTTAAGCTAAAATCCATCCATTCACCAAAGTCGTCTGTTTTCGCAATACCATCCATTTCCTGACCAGACATTGCTATTGATTCTGTGTCAGCCCCAAAATTTACATCAAATCGAAGTATACAATAATATGAAACATTTGTTCTAGACGCTATCTTGTCAATAGTATTAAAATCAAACGTTTCAATTTCCAGTGAACGTTTTATAATTTTAGGTGTTCCATATGGAAACTGTATCTCCTCCTTTATTTCCAATTTACTATTTGGGGAGGACATATCTAGGGATGGCCAAATTCGATTCCTAGCTCTAAAATCTGCTGCATAATCTATACACTTTATTGCCACCTCCTTTTCCGCGAAGCACACGAAGCGAGGTTTTGAATTAGGATCTACGAGGGTTAAGTATGTGCCATTGTAATTTAATTTTATAAAGTGAAAATCCATATTGTAATATAAGTATAAAAAAAATATCAAAAGAATTTAGATGCGTAAGCTATATTTAATACACCTCTCCATTTTAATACTGTTAATTGGGTATTATGTATATTCGACCATTGATTCAGACGAAGGTGTTACCGGGAGCTTTAAAGAAACTTGTCGAGCTGGCACACGTCTACGGTCTTTCAAGAAGGATATAGATTCCACTTGGGATTCCAGGGGTATAGCTAAATTATTCAATTCTTTAAATATTGAGAAAACCCAAGGTAAACCTGTAGACTCTATTTCTATAAAGACAACATCCCAAGAAGATTTCAATAGTAAATATCTACATGTAAACAAACCATGTATCATCCGAGACATACCAACGGATTGGATCGCTATGAAAAAATGGAGTGTTGTAAACTTTCTAGAACGGTTCGGGAAATGTAAATTTAGGGTGACGGGGAATGATAATAGTCTCAAATATGAATACTTCCATCACTACGTTAACGACCCGAGACATAGACAAGATGATGAACCATTATTTATTTTTGATAGTACATTTGCCGATAAGGGTAAAAAAATGAGAGAACTTTTGGATGAATATGAAATACCCGAGTGGTTCAGGGATGATCTATTCAATTGTCTCGATGAAGATGAAAGACCCAATTTTAGATGGTTGTTGATAAGTACACGTAGAGCGGGTACATCCCTCCACATAGACCCAGTGGCCACCTGTGCTTGGAACACCATGATACAAGGGAAGAAGCGATGGATTCTATTCCCCCCAGACACGTTTAAATCTGAAGATGATTTCGATGCAGGAATTAGGGGGGCGGAGTGGTTTATAAAAGAATACCCAAAATATAAACATTTACCCCACAATGATTTTATACAAAATCCAGGTGAAACTATATTTTTACCCAGTAATTGGTGGCACATAACAGTTAATTTAGAAGATTCTATAGCGATTACACAGAATCTACTCACACATAACAATTTTAAAAAGGCGATAGAGGTGTGTTACGACAGTTTACCCAAGGTGTATATAAAATGGATACGACTCTTGAACGAACAAATGGAAACAGACCCAGACCTTCTGGTGAAAATGGGTGGGAAAATACAAGATCTCAGAACTGTACAAACAATAGATTATTCATCGGATGCTTGGGAGAGTGAAAGTGATGTTGAATAAAACCTAGACCCATTATATATGAACTTTCCCAAAACAGCTGGTCAATGTAAATATGTACTCGCCCTAAGATCCCCTAAACCAATTATAGTGGGAACTGGACCAGCTGGATCAGGAAAGACAATGCTCGCATGTGAACTCGCCGTGGAGCACATTCATCAGACTATGAGGGGTGGGGTGATTCTCACCAGGCCTATCGTAGCTGCGGATGAGGATATGGGGTATCTACCTGGTGACATGTATCAAAAAATGGAACCTTGGACTAGACCAATGTTTGATATATTTGAAAAACATTTCACCAAAAATCAAATGGATAGATCAATTGTTATAGAACCACTTGGATATATGAGGGGGAGAACATTTGACAATACCCTCATCATAGCAGATGAAATGCAAAACGCCACACCCAATCAGATGAAGATGTTACTTACAAGAGTGGGGGTGAATACGAAACTCATCGTTACGGGTGATTTAGAACAATCAGACCTTGGTGAGGATAACGGACTCACCGAACTTGTATATAAAATGCAAGGACTCGACCTCGACTATATTACACACGTACAAATGGGGGATGATGATATCGTTAGACACCCAGCTGTTAAAGAAGTGCTTAAAGTTATGAATGCTTGATGTAGTAAATGACTAAAGTTATCTTAGCTCTCCCGGGAAGAACATTCTCTGGAAAGTTTTTGACAAATTTTTTAAATACGGTGATGACTCTCAATAATAGGGGGTATCAGGTAGTTGTTTCAAACGAATACTCAAGCTTTGTTCCATTCTCTAGGATGAAAACCTTGGGACTAGATGTTCTCAAAGGTGTCGACCAAAAACCGTTTGGTGGCGAACTAGACTATGATGTATGGCTCACAATAGATTCAGATATCATGTTCACCCCTGAGCAGGTGATTGAACTCATCGAGGATACCAATAAGCACCCAGTAGTCTCAGGTCTCTATAGAATGGAAGATCTCAAACATTATGCAGCTGTGAGAGAATGGGATGTAGACTATTTCAAAAAGACTGGGTCTTTCGAATTTATCAAGGTGGAAAACTTGGAGAACCTCCCGAAACACATCCCTGTAGCCTATAACGGTATGGGTTTCTTCGCGTGTCGCAAGGGGGTGATAGAAAAGTTAAAGTATCCATATTTTAGTTACCCTCTCATAGAGATTGAAACTGAAGATGGGACGATGGTGAGGGATATGTGTTCGGAGGATGTAGCATTTTGTAAGAATCTCACCGATGCTGGATTTGAGATCAATGTGAATACAAGTATTATTGTTGGTCATGAGAAGACCCTCGTAATCTAAAATCATATACATCTTCATTCAAAACATCCAATTGTGCAGTGAGTCTCGAGACACTCCCCAATGTGTAACTCTTCTCAATTTCATATTTTTTTAATATACCTTTTTGCTCTTCATGCCAGTCAATAAGGTTACAGACTTCCTGATCGATATACGAACATCTCTCAGCAAGTTTATAATCAATGGGTAGTTCATTGAGACATTTTACGATAGATTCTGTCTGTCTTTGTAACTCTGTGAATAGTACACTGAGTTTGATGTGTTCATCCATTTGTATTTTAGAGAGATTTTATATTATCTTGCATTTCCTTAGCAGCTTTCAGTCTATACTCGAGATCAGTGCCCGCCCATTGAATGAGAAAATCACCCTCTTGCCACTGTCCATCAGTTCCTAGTATATCATTGTAATCGGATCGTTTTTGGAGTAAGGGTGAGTTCTTGTAATCGTAAGAATTCATAACTCGTTGGGGTAACACTTTACCAGCTCGAGCCCACATCGCTGTCCCCCCAGGTTTGATACCACTCTCTTCCAAATGTGAACCCACAAGTAAATCCTGTATAAGTTGATTCTCAAAGAGGTACCAATGTCTATACAAGGGTAGGCCTGCAATTATAGTATTTACAAACGCCCTCCCTATTTCTGAATTTCTAATGAGCATATTACCACAATTTGTGCCATTACAATCTGCTGGAACTAGGAAGTGTGTATTTTGATCCGCATGTTCTTTCACGATATCCTCAAGTTTTATATCCATATTCGTAATCATACAATCCGTCTCGGATGAAAAGATCCATTCAGATTCTGGGTACTTCTGCATAGCTTTACGAACTGCATAAATTTTACTCCACCCAATCGGAACATGATCATCGGGAATTGGTGGGTTACCGGCTCGCATTGGCTTACCGACAATTGACTCAGCCCCATCTTCAAGATGATAGAGGGTATATCCATGCTTCTCACAATAGGGTTTTCTATTTTTAGTAACGGTCAAGTCAGCGAGGGGTTTATATTTCTCATCATTGACACTGACGAGTATAAACATTTGATAAAAAGCACTGTTTATCTTTAACTTAAAGAGTGATGGATATGAAATTTTACCAACCCAATATCAAGAAACCTTGCATGTATTTAAAGATACAGAAACAAAGTAAATCAATGGAACAACGTGTTGTAGAAGTTGCTTATAATAATAAGATAGGACATGTTGGTAGTTGCTTGACAACTGTACCTATTCTCGAGTATATATATAAGAATAAGAAGAAGAATGATATTGTTGTATTAAGTGCGGGTCATGCAGGTATTGCATTATACACTGCATTGGAAATGTATGAAGGAAAGGATGCTGATCTGTTATATAAAAAACATGGTGTGCACCCCAATAGGGATGTCGGGAATGGAATACACGTCTCAACGGGGTCCCTCGGATCTGGTATCACTATAGCTGTCGGGTATGCAATCGCCAATCGGAAGCGTGATGTACACGTTATCATTTCCGATGGCGAATGTGCAGAAGGTTCGGTTTGGGAATCGCTCGCATACATTCGCAACGCTGGACTCACAAATTGTAAGGTTCATGTGAATGTCAATGGTTACTCTGCTTATGATAAGGTGAATATGTGGTACCTATGGCTTCGCCTAAAAGCGTTTAACTGGCGCACCCGCATATGGTTCACAAAAAATCCAGATTTTAAGTTCCTAAAAGGACTCCAAGCACACTATCATGTTCTATCTAAAGAGGATAAAGAATTCATGATTAAAACATATAACGATGCGCAGGGAATTTGCTAAAAAATTGTACGATGCGATGGAAAAGGATGATCGCATCTTTTTGATTACAGCGGATTTGGGATATGGTGTATTAGATGACATTCGCCGAGACTTTCCTAAACGCGCGATTAATATAGGTTCTTCGGAAATGTTAATGGTTGGTATAGCAGTGGGGTTAGCACAATCTGGGTATATACCAGTGTGTTATTCTATTACTCCCTTTCTCTTATACAGACCGTTTGAATTGATTCGTAACTATATGAATTACGAAAAAGCAAATGTGAAATTAGTGGGTTCTGGTCGGGATGATGATTACGCCCACGATGGTATTTCTCATTGGGCGGGTGATGACGTGGACATAATGACAGCCCTAAAAAATATTCAAATTTATAAACCTGAGAAGATGACAGATGAAGTGTTTACACAGTTCATGTATAATGATAAACCATCTTACATAAATTTATCACGTTGAGATAGATATGGTTCACCGAGACCACTCTGATCGACTATCTCAAACGTCGCGCCAAATTCGGTAGCCCATTCGGATAGAAGTTTCTTATCTGTGTACACTAGATCACACACCTTTTCATTTCGTTTACCTTGTACATATTCACAAACAACCTTCCTCACGTCTTCGATATCGACAAAATCAAAGTACTTGTCCTTATCAATGACGATATGACCCTTCTGTTTACAAATAGTTTTGAATCTATCCCTATTATGGGGATCTGGTTCACCCGAACCATAGCATCCAAATATCCGGAGTGTATGCGTATTATCCAAATGCTCTATGCGTCTATCTACCAACCATTTAGAAAGACCATAAGGATCTGTTGGTGGGTTACCCCGAACACCCGCACCACTCGAAAAGTATAACAATTTCCCCTTAAATGCACGTGAAACATTTTCAAACATCAAAAGGTTATCATGGGTAACGTTACCATCTTCTTTTATGAGCATACTCCCACCTACCACCGCACAATGAACTACCGCATCGAACGCATTGGTGTCAAAAAAATGTTCAGTTTCACTTTGATTGGTGAGATCAAGATCTTTTCGGGTGACACCAATCCATTCGGGGTGCTTCTTTAATAAGTATCTACCCACAAACCCATTTGCCCCAAGTACACAAACACTCATATATAATATATTTCTTCCATTTTTTTAACTACATCAATAGATCATATAGATCTGTTTTAGATGGCGCACTAATGTCATAGTCACCCGCT
>TARA_R110000796_G_scaffold10042_3_pt1 | contig 12740 bp, 32 predicted proteins | sample TARA_R110000796 | Tara Oceans TARA_R110000796 (sample SAMEA4397815) | marine metagenome | biome: Polar Biome; feature: [SRF] surface water layer (ENVO:00010504); material: water (ENVO:00002006), including particulate matter (ENVO:01000060) such as... | depth 5 m | reverse complement strand
TAAAATAATAATACACTGTTCAGCAACTCCAGAAGGTAGGGAGGTTTCAGTTGATACAATTAGAGAATGGCACGTTAAAGAGCGTGGATGGTCTGATATTGGTTATCATTTTGTTATTTCATTAGACGGAGAAATTCAAGAAGGTAGGCCAATTGAAAGAACAGGTGCACATACCAAAGGAAATAATTTTGATAGTATTGGAATTTGTTATATTGGAGGGGTTGATAATAATTTAAAACCATTAGATACTCGAACAGATAAGCAAAAGGAATCATTAGAAGAATTATTATGCTATTTAAAGACTTTATACGGTTCCTCTAAAATATATGGCCATATGGATTTTTCAAATAAGGAATGCCCAAGTTTTGATGCAAAAAATGAATACGAATGGATAAGTAATCAAATATGAATTTTGAATTTAACATTATAGTATTGTTTCCGAAGTCTTTTATTTTTGGCCTTGGATATATGGAACCAGAAACAGATTTTGAGTATGAAGAAGTTAATTTTTTCTTCGGTATTATACAAATACAAATACGTTGGTAAATTTTACCCTTATTAATTAAACGAGAGTAAATTCATATGTTTACAATTAATTTTTTTTGTAAACTTAAAAAAGCACAAAGATATGAGTAAAATATTAAAATGGTTTACAGGTGGTGTAATTAAAGAAATAGGTAAAGTTATAGATAATTTATTTACCACGGATGAAGAACGTATAAAAGCTAAAAATGAAGTGTTTAAAGTATTGCAGGAGCAACAGTTAAAACTTCAACAATTACAGACTGAAATAATAGTTGCAGAAGCAAATGGAAATTGGTTACAAAGATCTTGGAGGCCAATTTTAATGTTATCATTTGGTTTTATAGTTATTTATGTAAAATTTATTGCACCTTTATTTGATTTAAAAATACCAGAGTTAGAAAACGAATTTTGGGATTTATTACAAATCGGTATTGGTGGATATGTTATAGGTAGAAGTGCAGAAAAAATATCTAAAAATATAATTATTTCAAAGAAAGATTAAAAAACACTTGACTTTCTAAAAAATTTTATATAACTTCGCCACTTATTATTTTACTAAATTACTTTTTTCCCCAAGAAAAAAAAACAAATCAATTGTATATTTACGCAATAATTATGTTTAAAAAATAGCAATAATAATTCAATAATATTGCACTTCAATAATATTTTTATTTAAATTAATTTTATGGCCAAAAAGAAATTAAGTAGAAGTAAATTAGTTAAAAAAGCAGATTCAACATTTTCGCATTATATAAGACAAAGAAATGCAGATGAAAATGGAATGACTGAATGCTTTACTTGTGGCAAACAAGATCATTGGAAAAAATTGCAATGCGGACACTTTATGAGTAGAAAACATTATTCAACCAGATGGCACGAACAAAATTGTCAAGTCCAATGTGCAGGGTGCAATGTTTTTAGATACGGTGAACAATATACTTTTGGTAGAAATTTAGATATTCATATAAAAAATGGCCTATCAGAAGAATTAAATATATTAAGTAAACAGATTTTAAAGTATTCAAATATTGATCTAATAGAATTAGAAGAAAAATACAAAGAAAAACTTGCGAGTTTGTAAAAATTAACTTAAATTTGTTTGTCTTTTAAGGTTATCTATTTGTAGTAGATGCTAATGAAATTAAGGCTATCCGAGGAGGGTGGTCTTTTTTTTTGCTTAAAACTTGTGGTTATCAAATAAATTGCATATCTTTGTATTATTATTAACCTTAAAGACAAAAATAATGGAAACACTTTATCAAAGATTAACAGACAAAAGCAAAGATTTATTTATCAAAGAAAATAGATACCCAACTATTAAGGAATCAATATTAAAAGTACTAAATGTAAAAACTAATGTTTTAACTTTAACGGTACAAGAATGTGATTTTTTATGTTGTGTAATAGGTGGCGGAAGTTTGGGCCATTTTAGCGAAATTTTTGATTTTTTTAAAATATAGATATGGAAGATACATATAGAGATGACAATGAAAAATACCTAAAAAATAGGATTGAAGCATTGCAGAATAGAATTGCTTTTTTAGAGGCAAGATTAGAGGTTTCCGAATTAAAAGAGGAACTAAATATTAATTTAAATAGATAACAAATGAACAAAGACAAATTAATGGAATTGTACAAAAAGTACAACCTAACAAAAGATGATTTTTTTAAACATCAACATTACACAATTGTAACAAGGCAGGGAGTAGATAAAATTCAAGCAATTGAAAAAATATTTATAAGTTATGAGGTTATAAAATGTGAACCTACTTTTGCAGTATTCAAAGCAATTGCAAGTAAAGAAAATTCTAAAATAGAAACATTTGGATCTGCTTTAAAAGGAGCCAGTTATTCAGAAGGAAACACAAATTCTTGGTATGTAGCAGAAATGGCAGAAAAACGTGCAATGAGTAGAGCGGTTTTAAAATTAACTGGATTCTATGAATTAGGAGTATTTGGTGAAGATGAAAGCGAAAGTTTTAAAAGGCCAACAGGAAAAGCACAAATATTAAAAAACTAACATAAATTAACATAAAAATAACATAAATCAAAAATTATGAGTAAAAATAGCGAATTAGTAAATGGAATGTTTATCAATGCAGGAAATGTGGAATGGGTTAAATTTGAATTAGCTTTTAAGGTTGATCAATTAGCGGAAATGTTAATCCAATACAAAGATGTATTTGAAGCAAACAAAGGTTACGGTAAAATCCAAATTTGTGAAAGCAAGGCAGGAAAACTTTATGCAAGTTTAAGCACTTTTATACCAACGGCAAAAACAGATGTTCCAGTAGAACAACATTTAGCAGGTAGAGAAGAACCAAGTGATTTGCCATTTTAATAATCTAATGGGTGACACTTAAAAATGTTGCCCTTTTTTTTATTCAAATAATTATTATAAATTTAGCAAACTTAAAAAGACAAAATTATGCTTATAGATTTAAAAGAAGTAAAAGACAAATTAGAAAAAATTAGAACAGGCCAAATTAAAGAGGGCCAAAGAATAGGAATACCAGATATTGATAATTACATAAGGTTTAAAGAAGGGAATTTTAATGTAGTTTTAGGACACGCAAATGTAGGTAAGACAACAGTTATTTTATATTTAATGCTTGTTTACGCAAAAAAATTAGGCATACGTTGGTTGGTGTTTAGTTCGGAAAATGAACCACATTCTATTTATAGAAAAATGATTGAATTTTTAGAACAGAAGCCAATTACTAAAATACCAAAAATAGATTTTGATAAGCAAATGAAATTTATTGATGATTATTTTAAGGTTATAGATAATAAAAATTTATATACTTACAGACAAATAATAGAACTGGCAACCAGTTATAAAAAAGCGTGGGATTATAAAGGTTTATTAATTGATCCATATAACAGTTTGATAAAAGATCCAGAATTAATGAAAAGTTTAGGTGGCCACGAATACGATTATCAAGCAACCACAGAAATTAGAAAATTTTGTAAAACCTATAATGTTAGTGCTTGGCTAAATACTCACGCAAATACGAACGCATTAAGAATGAAACATTCAATTGGACACGAATACGCAGGGCATCCAATTCCACCAATGGCAAGTGATGTTGAAGGTGGAGGAAAGTTTGTAAATAGAGCGGATGATTTTATTGTTATTCATAGATACATACAACACCCATCAGACTGGATGCAAAGCCATTTGCACGTTAGAAAAGTTAAAGAAATAGAAACAGGTGGAAAACCAACTTCAATGGATTATCCAATAAGATTAAAGAGTATTGCAGGAAATGTTGGATTTACGGTTGAAGGCAATCAAATTTTAGAGGAACCAATAAGAGAAGAATTTAAACCATTAATTGAATAAATATGATAATACTTTATATTATAATCGGATATCTAATTTTATTTTTTTTAACCACAAACACAAAAAATCAATAATGAGGAAAACAAAAATTACACAAGGCCAACAAATTAAAAGATTAGAAATGGCGGTTGGGCAACTTTTTATTTTAATGAATAGAATTGTTAAAAAATTAGAACCAGATGAATTTGAAAAATCAAAAGAAGAAAATGAAAATCAATTAAATATTATTGATGAGATCAGTAAAAAAGAATTGAAAAATAAATAAGTGGAAAATATAATAAATTTAATTTCAAAAGATCACAAGAAATGGGTTCGGATCGTTAAATCATTTGGAGAATCATATCCAGAAGATTTGGTACAAGATATGTATATTAAAATTTATCAATGGAACGGTAGATATGATAAAACATTAATGTACAATGAAACAGAAGTAAATTATTATTTTGTGTTTAAAGTTTTGAGGAATTTATTTTTAGATAAAAAGAAGAAGAAAAAATTAGAGTTTAGTTTAGAAACTAATATTATAGAACCTTTTGTTATTGATTCAAATTTTGAAGAATTAGAACAGTTAGAAAAAATTAGAGCAGATATTGATAACTGGGAAATTTATGAAAAAAAAGTGCACCAGTTTATATTTCTGGAAAACAAATCAATGTTAGAATTAAGTAAAGAAACAGGAATAAATTATTACTCAATTTACAGAAGTGTTAAGAAAATAAAAAAAATATTAAAATCTAAAATATGAGAATTACAATTTCAGAAGAAACAAAAATTAAAGTTTGGAACTTTCTTAAAGAAAATAATATTGCAAATAGAGGAATTGCAGACGGCACAAAACAACAACAATACATTGGAATGCTTGGAGAATATTGTGTAAAGAGATTTTTTAAAGTAGATACAGAGTTTTCAAAAGGTTTTGATGGTGGGTTTGATCTTGAATATAATGATCAAAAAATAGATGTTAAAACAATGGGCCGAAATGTAGATATGAAACCAGACTATGTTCATAATTTTTCTGGACTTCAAAAACATTTTAAATGTGATTTATACATTTTCACTTCATTAAATAAAAAAACCTCTGATTTAACCATTTGCGGTTGGGTTACAAAAGAAGAACTTTTTGAAAGATCAGAGAAGTTTAAAAAAGGTACAAAACGATATAGAACCAACGGAACATTTACACTTTTAAAATGCACTACATATGAAATTAAAAACAAGGATTTAAACCCTATTAATGATTTAATAACAAAAATATGAAATTAGGAAATTTTGTTGCAATTATTACTAAATACACTGGCATAAAATGGGCCATTAAATTTATAACAAATTATTTTAATCTTGATGATTGCGGTTGTGATAAACGGCAGGAATCTTGGAACGATATTGAACTATGGTAGAAGAAGATAAAAAAGACTGGTTTAACTTAACGGCTGAACCTTTACGAAAATTAACGAGTTTACAATTTGATTTAGTTTGCGAACTTCACGCAAAATACTTTAAACACAAATTTTATAAACCCTGCACCTGCAATCCGAAAGTAATAAAAAAATGGATAGATCAACTAAACGAATTATATGACAAGAATTGAAACAACAAATAAGTTTGAAAAAGCATTTATATTATTATTAAATAAATTTGACGGTTGGGAACTTGAATGGGTTGGAGATAAAAACCTGTGTTATGATGCAATTGGTAAAACACCAAAAGGAAAAAATTGTGTTATTGAAATGAAATTTAGAAAAAAGTATTACGAAACTAAAATGTTGGAAAAAAAGAAATATGAAAATTTAATTAAGTTACCAGAAGATGTAACTAAAATTTATTTTGTTTCAGATCCAAATGGTAATTATTGGTTTTGGTTAGATAAATTAAAAGAATTAGATATTGTAAATAAAAGTTGCCCAACAACTTCTTATTGGGGTGGAAAAAGAATTGATAAAGAGGTTTATTTGTTAAAGGAATCGGATGCAAGTATTCATACAAAAAAATAATATTTAAAATAATAGTTATTAAATTTGTTTAATAAGTTAATTTATTGTATATTGAAGATGTAGTATAATATTAATAATCTTAAAAAGACAAATTATGACAACCCAGAAAAACAATTTATTAGAATTAGCAAGAGAAAAAGCCAGAAAAACCTTTAAGCCAAACAGAAGCAATAGAATGCGATCCATTCGTTTAACAGGTGAAGATGAAAGTTACACAATATTTTATCAAATGGGTGCAACTTTTATAGGTACTTATGCCAATGAGAAATTGGAAGATTTTTTCAAAAACAAAAGTGTTTACTCAATGGTAAATAATAATACAGGAAAAGTTACCGCAACAATGCAAAGATTTAAATAATAACATAAGGGTGTAAAAACCCTTTTTTTTAACCTTAAAGACAATGAGAGGAAAATTTAATATACAAATTTCAGAAAGAAAACAAGGTGGAAACACTTTTAAAATTAAAAACTTAAAAACACTTAAAACCGCAGTTTTTGTAGCAACAGATAAAGCAACTGAAAACGGAAAATATTTTAGATACTTGTTCCACGATGCAATTGAAAGAACAAAAAAATAACTTTTAAAAGACAAAATTATGAGTAAGACAATAGAGAACCAACTGGATTTATTATATGTTACAAATGTAAATATGTTGGCTGAATTAGTAAGCCAAGCACAAGAAAAAAAAGATAGTGAAAGGTTACAGGAAATGGCCAGAGCAATCAGTGAAGTATTTTTTTATGTAAATAATTTGCAAATGGAAAGGTGGGCCTACAATAAAACAATAAGCGATGCAAGAAAAGACAGGAACCGTGCAATAATTAGGGCAAGAAAAGCAGATGTAGAAAATGAAAAGTTGCAAAAACAACTGGATGAATTAAAAGATAAAAGTTTAAAAGGTTTGAATTAACTTGTGGTTATCAAATAAATTTAATATCTTTGAACATAGAAACAAATTAAAAGACAAAATTATGAATTATAATAATCCACCAGAAGAATTAAAAGAATGTTTAACTACTTATTTATTTGAGTTATCAAAACTTGAAAAAGAAATTAGTTGTAATTCAGAAACTTTAAAAGGATTTAAAGATGTTTCTAATTTTGCACAAATGAACATTTATATGGACTGCACAAACTTAATTTATAACAACTCAATTAAATTTATTAATTCAGAAATTATAAAAGTTTTACAGGGTTATTATTCAACCAATGTAGAAAGTTTTAAATTCTATAAAAATAAAAATATATTAATTGCAGACTTCGGACACGACTTTGAACAAATTAACCTTTAAAAGATAAAATTATGAATGATGATTATTTAAATTACGGAAACCCTGCCTATGATATGGAAGGAGAATATGAATGTACAGAATGCGGAACTCCTGTTGAAAGGGATGGAACCGTTTGTAGTGGAACTTGTTTTGAATCATCAATGAGATAATGAAATTCAAAAAAATAAAAACTGGAATATTTGTTACAGAAAAAAACAAAAGAGTTGAAGTTTTTACATTTAACGAATGGAGCAAAAAAGAAAAACACTATAAGTGGTGGCAAAAAATAATAAAAAAATATTTTAACTTAAATAAAAAATAATGAAAATAAAATTATTAGACGGAAAACAATACGATTATTGCGATGTAAAAAGCAAAATGTATGATGATTCTTTTTATTACGGAGAATTAAATAAATTGGCATTAAGCAGTTCAAGTATTAAATTACTGGCAGATAGTCCAAAAAAATATTATTCAATTACAAAATATGGCCAAGGTGATCACCAAGCATTTAGGGATGGAACCTTAATTCACACATTGATATTGGAACCAGAGAAGTTTAAAGAATTTCATTTTGTAGATGTTGCAAGTAAAAACGCAAAGGCATATAAGGAAGCAAAAGAAGAATTTGGTACAGTTTACACTTCAAAAGAAAAAAAAGATGCAGAAAGAGTTGCAGGTGCATTATTAAGAAATGATAAAGCAATTGAACTTTTAAAAGATTGTGAATTTGAGGTTCCAGTTTTAGGTGAAGTTATGGGTATGCCGTTTAGAGGTAAAGCAGATATTTTAGGAAAGAATAGAATTTGCGATATTAAAACAACCAGTAACATAAAAGACTTTCCTTATTCAGCTAAAAAATATGGATATGATGTTCAAGTTTATTTATATTGTAATTTATTCAACATTCACTGGTCGGAGTTTAAATTTTTAGTAATTGACAAATTAAGTTTAGATATTGGGATCTGGAGTGCATCAGAAGAATTTTATTTAAAGGGAGCAGAAAAGGTGGCCCACGGTATAGAAGTTTATAAAGACTTTTTTCACGAACAAGAACCTAATTTAAATAACTACATAATAACAGGAACACTATAATGAAATTTAAAAACATAGACATAGAAAAATTAATTTACATATTTGAATTTGAATTTGGATTAAAATTATTTAAAAACACAAGGAAAAGAGAATACGTTGAAGCGAGGGCCGTTTTTATTTATTATCTATATAATTATTGTAATTTAAGATTAACAGATATTGTAAATGCAATTTCAAAACATTCTGGTAGAACTTTTAATCACGCAACAATATTACATTCAATAAAAAATTACGAAGTTTATACAAGATACAATACGTATTTAGAAGAAAGACTTTTCACGGTTGTTAATAAAGTTGATAACAAAAAAGACAAAACAACTTTTATAAAATATGCAATTTCAAAAATGCCAGATGATGTAATAGAAGAAATGTACATTCACTTAAAAGATAAATATACTGAAATTATAGATGCTAATTATGAAAGTAAAAAAGCAGAAGATGATTTAAACAAAATAAAAAATACTTCAATATTATAAAAATTTATCGTTATGCATATAAGTAAAGTAAAAATTGAAAGTATTGAACCAAATAAAAACAACCCCAGATTTATAATAGATTATAAGTTCAAGAAACTTGTTAAGAGTATTACGGAGTTTCCAAAAATGTTAGAGGTTAGGCCCATTATAGTTGATGAGAACAACGTTATTTTAGGTGGCAATATGAGATATAAGGCTTGTATTGAATTGGGTTTAAAAGAGGTCTATATTCAAACGTTTAAAGATTTAACAGAATCAGAAAAAAACGAATTTATTATAAAAGACAATTTAGGATTTGGAGAATGGGACTGGGATCTTTTAGGGAACGAATGGAACCAACAAGAATTGGAGGATTGGGGTTTAGATGGTTTTCCTTTTGAGGGTGAAGATGAAAATGAAGTTGGCCCAGAAGATGCTTTTACCAATGATGTTTTTACAATAGAAATATTATTAGAATCTGAACAGGAACATCAAAAACTTAAATCTGAATTACAAAACAGAGGTTACAAATTAAAAGAATAAATATGTATTATACAACAAGAAATTATCTTTTTATTAAAAGAAGGTTTAGGCAAAAAAGAGTATAGTTATGAACGAAAGTAGACACATAAAAAAGGAATCAATATTAAAGGCACTGGAAAAGAGTTTAGGAATAGTTACAACGGCCTGTAAAAAAACTGATATACCACGAAGCACTTTTTATAAATGGTTAAAAGAAGATCCAGAATTTGCAAAAGAAGTTAGAGAAATAGAAAACATTGCATTGGATTTTGCAGAAAGCCAACTTCATAAACAAATTGGAGATCAGAATACAAGTGCAACAATATTCTATTTAAAAACAAAAGGGAAAAAAAGAGGGTATGTTGAAAGACAAGAAATCACTGGAGTTGATGGAGAAAATGTTTTTAGTATTAAAGTTATAGATGAAAGAGATAAGAACGAATAAAGTTTACAGGCATTTAGATAATTGTAAAAAAAAGATTGTAGTTGAGCAGGGCGGTACAAGATCTGGTAAAACTTACAATATTTTAATGTGGTTAATTTTTTCTTATTCATATAACAATAAAAAGAAAACGGTTACAATTTGCAGAAAAACATTTCCTGCCGTTAGGGCAACTGCAATGAGGGATTTTTTAGATATATTAAAAGAGTATGGAATTTACAGGGAAGAATTTCATAACAAGTCCAGTAGTGAATATTATTTAAATGGCAATAGATTTGAATTTATAAGTTTAGATCAACCCCAAAAAATTAGAGGAAGGAAAAGAGATGTTTTATTTGTAAATGAAGCCAATGAATTAAACTTTGAAGATTGGCAACAATTAATTTTTAGAACCAACGGTTTAACTATTTTAGATTTTAATCCATCAGAAGAATTTCACTGGATTTATGATAAAGTTTTAACCAGAGATGATGTTGAATTTTACCAGACAACATATTTAGATAATCCTTTTTTATCACAAACCATAATTGATGAAATAGAACGTTTAAAGCACATTGATGAAAATTCGTGGCGAGTGTATGGACTGGGTGAAAGGGGTTCTTCAAAGAGCCTTATATTCGATTTTAAGACTATAAAAGATATACCTGCAACTGCCAAATTAATTTCAAGAGGTTTGGATTTTGGATTTTCGAATGATCCCACCAGTTTGGTTGAAACATATGTTGAAGGTGATAATATGTATTGCAAGGAATTAATTTACAGAACTGGAATGACAAATCAAGATATTGGAAACGAGTTTAAAAGAATAGGACTTGATCGAAGGGATGAGGTGTGGTGTGATTCAGCAGAACCAAAAAGTATTGAAGAAATTCACAGAATGGGGTGGAATACAAAATCAACTTATAAGGGTGCAATAAATATTGGTATTGATATGATCAGAAGATACAATCTAATTATTACAGATGATAGTTTAAACTTGATCAAAGAATTAAGAAATTATAAATACATTGAAGATAAAAATGGAAACATCACAAATAAACCAGTGGATGCATTTAATCACGCAATCGATAGTTTAAGATATTCGATAGTAAATAAATTAAATAGGCCACAATATGGAAAATACACAATAAGATAGTTTATTTAATTACTGAACAATATTTTTGGGGTTGTATTGGTAATTGATAATTAAAGGGGTTGCAGAAATGTTAATCCTTTTTTTTATTTTAAAAATAACTGTTATTAAATTTGGTGGATAACTTTATTTGTTGTATATTAAAAATGTAAGCAAATAAGCATACGAATTAAAACAGACAAAATGAAAAATTATTTAACAGAAATTGAATTAGATAAAAGCAAAACTTATTATAGTTATGTAGATGTAGCGGTGGAATTTGATGATAAAGATACTTGGTTTATGGAAAAGTTACCTTCAAACAAAAAAGAAATGAATAGCATTATTAAAACGTTAAACCCTAAAAACATTATTAAAAATATTGAAATAATAAGAAAAACTTTTAGATTAAAAGATAAATGGCTATCATAATAAATGGCTAATAAATAAAAAATAATTAATAACAGGGGTGTAAAAACCCCATTAAAGACAAAACAGATGAACACATATAGAGAAGCAGATTTACACAGGATGATCAAAAAAAATGGTAATGTAGAGATTGATATCGTGCCTCACGATGGCGGAGAACCAACAGTAAAAACCTTTACCAATTTTGATGAAGCAGTTGCAGAAATTACAGGGTTGGAATATGAAAATGAAATTTATTTCTAATAGCAACTTAAAAAATATATAATCACTAAATAGTATAACCAAAAGATAAAACAGATGAAAGAATTAATACAAGAAAAAGAAAAAATTGCTTATAGATTAAGATATGCAAGTAGACAGGGATGGGCAACTGAATTGTTAGAAAAAGAATTTGAAGATATTAAAAACAAAATTAATAACAGGGGTGTAAAAACCCCAATTTAAAACAGACAAAATGGAATATAAAGAACTACCAATCACGATGACAGAATACAAAAATTTATTAACTATTAAAAATATTGCTCACAGTCTTATTGAGTTCAAAGAAAAGGATGATACAGATTTTGATTTTATGATTAAAGATTGCTTTAAAAGATTAAAGGTAGCATTAAATGAAAATGTGGTAATTGAAACCGTATTGGATTGTAAATAATAATCCTTATTAAATTTGGTTAATAAGTTTATTTATTGTAATTTGCAGATATAACAAATTAAAAGACACGAAATGAAAGAATTTATACCAAGCAGTAAAAAGGGAAAAGACACTTTAAAATTTATCGAAAGTATAGAGGATAAAGATTTAACTGGAGTTGAAAGATTAGATTTAATTTCTAAATTTTCTGATCGTTGGGATGAGAACCAATTGCCAGACGGAATAAAAATTGAATATAATTCTTATGGATTGCCAGAAATAATAACAGAAATAATAAAAGACAAAAAAAATGGAACACGCAATTAGATGGGCAGACGGAACAATTACATTTGAAGCAGATAATGGAGAAATCATTACAGTTGCTTATGACAAAGAAAATAATTAATTTAACCACTTAAAAGACAAAATTATGAAAAATATAAATTCAGTAAAAAACGAAATATTAAACTTTATTGATAGCAAATTAGAATTACTTTGTGATGTTTATGAAGTTTCAGAAATAGAAAAAAAATTAAATAGCGATAATGATTTTACAGTTGAAATTGATGGTGAAGAATACAGATTTATTAATGAAGGTGTTATCTGGGAAACCTACATAAATACAATTAAAGAGATCACAGAAGATTGTTATGAAATAGATGCACCAAGTTGGTTGGCTATTGATTGGGAGGAAACGGCAGAAAATTGTTTTGTAGATGGTTACGGCCATACATTCAGTAGTTATGACGGAAGCGAAATTGAATATACATTTAATGAAGAAAATTATTTCATTTTTAGAACTAATTAAAAAATAAAAAATATGAACAGTTTAGACAAATTAATAGAAATTTCAAAAGACTTTAACAGGGAGTTAGAAGAAACTGCAAGAGATCAAAGAATTAAAATAACCAATCATACAAA
>TARA_R110000796_G_scaffold167313_1_pt1 | contig 12751 bp, 13 predicted proteins | sample TARA_R110000796 | Tara Oceans TARA_R110000796 (sample SAMEA4397815) | marine metagenome | biome: Polar Biome; feature: [SRF] surface water layer (ENVO:00010504); material: water (ENVO:00002006), including particulate matter (ENVO:01000060) such as... | depth 5 m | reverse complement strand
CATGGATTCGCCGTGAATGAGTGGGTTAACATCGAAGGCGCGGGAGAGGCTGGATACAATGGTATTGTTAAAGTGCTATCAACCCCGTTAACAACCACCTTTACTTACACGGTGGCGACCGGCACAGCCACCCCAGCAACAGGGACGATTACAACCAACACTTACAACAAGACGTTTGTAGTCCAGACTAAAACCTTGCAAGGGCAGACTAAGGTGGCATTGGATACGCCTATATCAAGAGCATCTAGGGTTTACGTTAGCTCGCAAAACAAAGCATCAAATGCCGTTGGTAATATCTATGTTGCCGAGGATGTGACGTTTACCGCAGGCGTCCCCGCATCTGCTGTCCACTGCATGATCGTGGCAGGTAATCAACAGAGCAAGAAAGGCGCGACCACGCTTTCCAGTTCCGACTATTGGCTAGTCCTCGATTTTCACGCGCACAACTCAGAGAAGACCACGGGGCGACTTGCTGACGTTAATTTGCAGATAAGAGAACCGGGCGGAGTATTCCGAACCGTTGAGGATCTGGCCGTATCTGCCGGTAACACTGTTGGCATTGAATTTAGGGAAACGCTGATTGTTATTCCAAACTCTGAAATCCGGCTAGTCGCTAAAAGCTCGGCTAATGGACACACTATCGGTGGCACGGTTCAAGGATACCTAGCCAACTAATATCATGGCGAAGAAAGCAACAGCAAGACCCGTTCCCGAGGTGGCTCCCATAGTGGTAGTCCCTCCAAGCAAGCGGCACGATTACGAGATTCTGCGCAAGCAGGTTCCCCAGACGGTTTACAACAACCTAGCTGGTGCGCTAACTGGCGACATCGAGGCGCAAGCTAAGATGTTTTGGGCAATGGTTGATTCATGGCCGAGGCTTTCCAGCAACCTCCGGGACATGCAGGACGCCGTTGCCAGCACCTTCCGGGTGAAGGCATTCACGGCAGCGGCAGACACAGCGCCAACGCCAGAGGCTATCGCCAAGGCTAAGTTCGTCGAGGACGCTGTATTCAAGATGCGCGGCAGCATGGAGCGGAACGAGGTGGGCTTCCCCGGCTTAGTTAAAGACATCGTGTATGGTTATTACGCCTCCCCCTACGTCGCTGAGATGTATTGGACGCAGGATGAGCTTGGTATGTATCCATACGGGGCTAAAGCCGTCCCGCCAAACTACTACGGTTATCCTCGCATGTCCGATAACGTGCCTAGTGATAGGTTGCTTCTATTCAAGGAGGGATTGGGTATTGATGGCGTAGCATTCCCCGATCACAAGTTTATCATTGCCACTAACCAAAGCCACCCTGGGCACCCGGCACTATCCTCACCTATGCGGGTGATGACGAGTTATTGGATGGCTGCAACCTACGGGCTGGAATGGCTGATGCAATACGCCCAACTATTCGGCGTGCCGTTCCGCTGGGCAGAAGTGTCCAACCCTAACGACATGGCAGCGGTTAATTGCATGTTGCAGGATATGGGTGGATCTGGACATGGTGCCTTCCCGCCAAATACTAAAATCAACTTCGAGCAGAATCCGGGAGCAGGGTCAACCCTCCCGCAGTCCGTCCTACGCGATCTAGCAGACAAACAGTGTGACATCTGGGTGCGCGGTGAGACGCTCACTAGCGATGAGGGTTCTAGTGGCTCACGCTCGCTAGGAGAGGTGCATGAGCGTGTCTATCTCAAGCGTAAGCAGTCTGTCAGCAGATATGCCGCTCGCGTGGTGTCAGAGCAATACGTTAAGGACTTGATGGAGCTGAACTTTGGCGACATCGAGGAGATGCCGATTGTCGAGTTTGCTATCCCTGATCCGGCTGGCGACATGGCACGCATTGACAGGATGGGTAAGATTATCAAGATGGGCATCGACGTTACTAAGGAGCGGGTGTATGAGGAAATCGGGGAAGACCAACCGGAAGACGGGGAAGAACTATTCGAGAGTAACATCCCTGATCCTGTAGCACCAGCAATCGGTGGCGTTCCCGGCAAGCCACCATCAGGTAAGGTGACGGATAAGATGCCGCGCCCCGCCGACAAATCAGCCAATAACCAACTTGCAGCAATGAGAGCGGAAAAGAAGATTGATACACTAGTTGATAACACTCTCCGGGGATTAACCGGGTTGCAGCCTCAATGGCTGGGTGGTGTTCGCCCGTTCTTTGAGAGGTTGATTGCCAAGGCGGAAGACGGATCGGTTACGGAAGAGGACTTCCAAGCAGCATTAACCCAAGCCTCCCGGCAACTCCCAGACCAGTTTGATAGGTTTGATACAGCAGCCCTCGCCCGTGCGTTGGAGTCTGCTAACATGACGGCTATCACGCTGGGCGCACAAGACCGATTAGAGGACTTCGACGCTAACTGATATGGCAAGCAAGGTAGTAAGAGTTATTGTTGAGACGGCGGCTGATCTAAAGGCGCTCAGGGCGACTAATAAAGTCCTTAAGGATACTGCCGTTCAAGCTAAGTCCACGCGCAAACGTGCCGCTGAGGTAGGTAAGTCCCTTGATAAAGCAGGGAGCGAGGGGAAGAGCGGGGCGCGCGGTATCCTTGAGTTATCCCGAGGCTTCGAGGATTTACAGTATGGAATTAGAGGCGTCCTCAACAACATCCCCGGAACTATCCAAGCATTCGGCGGCACCGCTAAGGCAGCAGGTTTAGTATCGTTTGCCGCTGTTGGAATAGATTTAGCGTTTAGGACATTGGGTCCCATGTTCAAGGAGGTGTTTGCATCAGGCAAGGACTCCGCTGAAGATTTCTTTACGTTCTTGGATGAGGAAGCTGCCGCTGGGAAACGGGCAGTAAACAAGATGGTTGAAGCTCAGGATGATTTAACTGATGCTATTGATAGAACAGTTATTGCTAAGAAGGAGGAGATTGGATTAGAAGGTGAACTAGCTGCTGCTGTGTCGGCAAGGGTTCTTACTGAGATTGAGAATGACCCGGATTTAAACGCTATTGATAAGGCGAAGGCTACATCGGCGGAAGCGCGTAAAACTCTGCTTGGGACGAATCAAACTGCATTCGGTGCCCTTGCTGTCGAGAGGCAGGGAGTTATTGATACAATTGGAGGAGAAGGAATAAAAGGGAGCCAAGCGGAGGCAGTAGCTGGGTTTAGGAGGAAGGAAACACAGGCATTAAAGGAATCTGATGAATTAATAGAACAGATAAGTAATGCTGAAAATGAAATATTAGCAGCAGAGAGGGAGATTGAAAAATTAAGGAAATCAGGAGTAACTGATAGTTCCCTATTCGCAATTCCTCAACGGAGACAGAAAGCAGCGCAAGACTTCCTTAAAACTGAGGCAGGAGAGGATGGCGGTATATCTTTAGTTGAGCAAAGAGCTAAGGCGGCAATTGGTTGGGCTAAATTAAGGAAGGAGGCTGAGGATAAGTTGATAGCATCCATCGCCAAGCGAGATTCTATTGATAAGCGTGCCACAAATGCTATTGCTACCCAGCGGGAGCAGATTGCCAAGTTTGATATTGAGGCTGAAGCTAAATTAGAAAAGGCTAAACTCAAGCAGGCTAAGGTTGAGGCTGATTTACTTAAAGCAAAACGGGCGGCAGGTAAAGCTGAGGTGGATGAACAGCGGCGATTCTCGGGAGAGATTGATGATTTCCTTGAGGATAGGGCTGAGAATTCAGAGGAGAGGGGTCGCATAACCAATAGGCAGAGCGAGGCATTGCTTGGAGCTAGTGGGAGTATTATTGGGGACTTGGACGACGGAGCGGCTAAGAGCGCAGTGAGTTCAGCGCGTGCTGCATTCTTAGACCCCGGCAATGATGAAGCCGATAGGCAAACGCTAATAAGCGTTCTACAAGAGGTAGTGGCAAGTAATGCAGTTAAACAGCAAATCGAGGCTGATGTTTTTAGAACGATGTCGGACACTGTTCGTAAGACGTTAAGAGCGCAGGAAGATATGCAAGCAGCTATAACCGAACTTCACCGCACTTACCGATAATGTCAGTCTGGAAACTAACACACACACCCGTAGGAGGTTCGGCTGTAACTAAGTTGCTTGGTGGATCAGAGCAACCCGGCGATCCCGATGAAGGCTGGGGGATGGAAGTGGCTACGCGCACTGATAAATCCCTATCAACTGATATGGTGTCGCTCAAATACACCCCGGACGACTATAGCGATGCGGGACTGCCAGGCGGAACCATTGGCGAACCTACTACCGGGTGGAACTATGGTGATAGCATCATTATCCTTCGCGACGACTCCCCATGGTTCCAAGGACAGTTGCACCATGAGAACCGAATGGCATCCGGCACCCGCCATGAGATTGGCTGGCAGGTTGCGGGTCCATGGCAGGCAATGGAGGAGCTTACATACTTCCAGACGTGGGGAACAACCACCCAAGACGGGAGTGACCCACCCGCCGCTGTAGTTCGGACACGCGAGCGAGGGGATGTAACCCTGATGCAATCGTATAACTCGACTACGGGGGTTGTCACAGTGTTGAAGACGGGGGAGCAAATCCATGAACTAGCCGAGTTCGCAACTACTAGGGCTGGAGCATCTCCCCTCTTCCAAGTTGCAGACCTCACCAGCACAACGGGAAGCAATGAGGATCGACCGATGGATAGGGGACTTCTAGTCGATTTCATTCAGGCTACGGACGAGACGGTGGCTAACCTAATCCGGCAACTTGCCAAGTGGACGCCCGGCGCGGTGTCATGGTTTGATTACGAGAGCGTTCCACCCACCTTCCATTATAGTGTCCCTTCAGCCAGTGATGAAATTGTCATCGACATGGACGTTGCCAGCACAAGGAAGAACGTTGAAATCAATCTCACGCCCAACCACGAACTGGTAATACCATACGTTAAGATCGCCTATAAGCGTATCGACACGGTTGATGTTGAAGGTTCCGGTTCCGGTTCTTACATGAACGTGGTGTATGATGAGTTCCCTGTCGGATCTAGCGCATCCCTCGATGATCATCGCAAGGCTTTACGTGCGACAGTGAACCTAGACGGGGCAGATGCCAGCGTCCAAGTGCAGAAATGTCGCACACGCACGCTCCCCTATAGCAGCGATGGGTCTAACCTTGATCCGCTATTAGGAAGCCCTCCATTGGGTGCACCCGGCACCAACGCATGGAAAGACCAAGTTCGGCGGTTCTGTTCTGCTGATGATAGATGGCCATGGTTAAAAGACTTTATTCCAACGGGCGATCAAGATAGCAACATTGGGGTTGTCTCATTCAAGGTTGAACCTATCGAGTTTGAGGATGAGGTTGAACCTATTGAGGGTGAGCCATTACCTCCAGCCCTATATGACTTGTGGGATACTCCACGGGTGCTAGAGACAGGTGCCACAGCAGAGTGGATGAACGTTAAGAGTCAGAAGGTAAAGGTTACTGCTACGCTCATCTTCAAGAACGGCGTGCGCAAACGCTCCAAAGGTGTCCGACAGCACTTTAGTAAACCGGGTGTTGCTGAGTGGAATAACGGAGCGAAGATAGTGGGTCCGGCAGCGGTAGGTGAATGGACGGTTACAGCTACATCTGCACTAACTAAGAGTTACGAGCGCACCACTGCCCAGACGGTGGGAGAAGACCCACCGGAGGATATTGCAGAGTTGCTATACAACCAGCTCGCATCTCTAAGACATTCCGGCAGTGTCACGTTTGACGGGGATGAATTTGATGAGGGTGACCTGGACGTGAATGGATTTCATCCGGGTATGACTCTTAGTATTGTAGGAGCTGACATCAATAACCCTGAGTGGGATGCCGATGATGCAACCACCCCGATGAATGCTGTAGTGCAAACGGTGTCGCAATCATTCGGCAATAGGAACACAACCCTCACCCTTGGCACGCCAAAGCAGTTAGGGTTGAATGACTTTGTAACGCTCCAGCGCCTATGGCGATCTAACCCGCCGATTTATACAACCACGGCACAACGAACCACAGGGAAACAAACAGGATGAGCCAAGGACCAGAGAGTTTGCCTAAAGGCGGGAGTGGACCGGGTGATGCCCCGTTCAGCGAGGGTAATTCGTTTTCGATTAAGTGTGGTGCTCAGTTTGATGCTGAGGGCGTGCTGAATGGGGAATACACATACACGGTAGATCCAGGTTGGGTTACGAGTGAACGCCCTATTGTTTCAGGCAACCCTAGCACGGGAGCATACACGGCGATTATGCCTACGCTTGGTGGAGATAGGCTAGATGCCGATACACCACCCTCGCCAGAAACGTCAGGCGCTCTAACTGTTCTGTGGGCGAAGCATAGCTATGACGCATACGGGGTGCTTACAAGCGTGGCAATCGAATCTGGGTTAGAGTTGCCGGAAGGTGGCGGATCAATCTCGGCAGACGATTATAGGGAGATAGGCAAGATCGAACTGGTGGCTAATGCGTCTGGAACCCTAGAACCTGTCGTAACGCAATACGTCGAGTCGGATTATTATTGGCCTGGCAAGGTTGCATTAGCCACAGTCACCGAGGAGTTTCACCAAGTTTCGTTTACCCCAGCCGAGGACGATCCCGATTGCTGCAAGATAGTTCTGCGCCGATTCCTTGGCGAGTTCATTTCAGTTAATGAAATCATTGACGAGGATGTCACATCGGAATGGATATTTGCGAAGTGTGCTGCGGGTTATCCGACTGATGGATACCCAGAAGTCATTGAGGTAGCTTATTCTGGATCAATCGGGACATCTGAGGGACTTGACGCATTCAATGCTATCGGACTCTACGACAGAGTAAGACCGGAAGCTGTTGCTGGCGTGCCTAGGTACATGCACAGGGAACCTACCGGGAACCTCTTCACAAGGGATCTCAATGAGCCAGCGTCTTATGACTGGTCGATGGGTTCGGGAACTAGCCTCTTCTACAACACCGCTCCAGACACTGAAGCTGCTGAGGACTCTGTTACGGGCGACTACAATTGGAACTCTGTGGACTGGCCCCATGGAGGAAACCCGTTCACCGCTCCAACCTTGCAAGTCACGGATGCCTCGTAAGATTGGGGACCACTAAATAGTTGATGCAAGTTGCTTGCGTTAAGGAAACTTAACCCATGCCCCGAAAGAAAGGCTCCGGCAACCGTATCTCATGTTCATTCGACACCACCCTAGATGGTGCGCCGGATAGCATCATGTACTTCCCGGAAGGCACCCACACCATCCAGGCGAAGAAGAACGGCAAGCCTGCTGTGGTGACGGTGAAGGTTGACGCTTCCGTCCTCGCCTCGTTCCAGTCGGGATTGAGTGACAGGATTGACCGCAAGGGTGCTCGCCCCATCCTCGATTTTGACCATCTCGGCAAGGGCAAGGCATCTGCCCTACCTAAAGCATTCCGCTACGAGCCGGGTGTTGGTTTGTTCCTCGACGTGGAATGGACAAGCGCAGGACGCACTGCCATTGAGGGCAAGGAATACAGCTACTTTTCCCCGGACTTCCTTCTGGGAGCGGACGGGACACCAACAGGAATCCCGATGAGAGGTCCAGTGGGATCGCTTGTGAATGATCCTGCCTTTGAAACCATCCAGCGGATCGCCGCATCAGACACCAACGAAGATAACCCACACGAATCTATGTCCATCCTAAATAACATCGGTCTACTTTCCGAGAACGAAGCAGCTAAGGAGGATGCCGAACAGGTAGCCGCCGCACGAATCAAAGCCTTTAAGGACGAACCAGCAAGCGTTCAAGCTGCGGCTGTCACTTCGCTGCAAGCCACCATCAATGACGCGCTCAAGGCTGTTGACGGTGACGCAGAAGCAGTTGGTGTTTCCGCCGCTCTTGCCCCAGACGCCACCGTTGAGACAGTGGGAAAGGTCTTCGGGTCGCTTATTGTGGCGTGCGCCCAAAGCGTGAAATCCGCTGCTGACGCTAAAGTGGAAGCCGCTAAGGCAACCGCACAAGCATCGGTCGATGCTCTGGTTAGCGCCGGTAAAATCCCCGCTAAGAACGAGGATCTGAAAGCCTTCTGGCTCGGTCAGTTCGCCTCCGACCCGGAAGCCGCTGCTAAAGTTACGGCTTCCATGCCGCAGATCGCCCCCGGACTCACCACGAAGGAGCTGGACGCATCTGTCTCTGCTGCCGACACCACTGACCTAGACGCCGCCGCTGAGAAGCTGGTTGCTGACGGGACATGCACCACCATCTCAGCCGCCCGAGTGGAGGCACTCACCAAGAACCCAGAGTTGTATGAGCAATACCAAATTGCCAACGGACTCGAACGCTAATCTAACTACCTAATACAATGGCATCAGTATCCACAGAAAATTACTCCGGCAACCGCACCTTTGATGTTGTCGCCCCCACAGCATTTGATGCGAGTGGACCAATCCTCGTTGAACCCGGCGTTCTCCCCAACAGTGTTCTTCCGCTCACAGCAACCATTGCAAACCGTATCGGCGTCTACGTCGAGAAGTTGCAAGCCGGAGACGGTGACTCAGGCAAGGTTAATGTTCGCCTCCTCAATGCAGGCGGAACCATCCGAGTTAAAACCTCTGACGACTTCGCTTACGGGGAATACGCCCTAGCAGCAACTGGCGGCACAGTCACCGCGTCTGCAACCGTCGTCACTGGCGTTGTGGGTCAATACCTAGGACCAGCCGTTTCTTCTGGTGCAATTATCGAAATCCTCAATGGCGCACCACCAGTCATCGTCGCCTAACCCCTATTCAATAATCTATCTAAACGATGAATAATAAAGCCACACTCAACCCGGTTCTAACCGGACTCGCGCAAACCTTCATGTCGGAAACCACTGGGTTTGTCGGGCCTGTTATTGCGCCGATCTTCAATGCTGGTATGCCTTCTGGGCAATACTACCAGTGGGATCGAGAAAACTACCTCGACCTTCCGTCAGACCTTGCTCGCGCACCCGGCACCGCTTACCAGACCCTCCGGTCGAGCCTGTCCGACGATGCATTTGTTTGTTCGGATGTCGGTGTTCAAATCCCGGTTGATGACACGGAGCGTGCGCTGTATGCGTCCAGCTTCTCCGCTGACCAAGCCGCCACCATGCGAGCCACCCTCGCAGTGATGACGGAGCATGAACGTAAGGTTCAGACGATGCTTGCCGACGCGAGCATCCCTGAGACGGACACTGCCGGAACCAACTTTAGCAGTGCGACTGTCGTAGCGATTCAGACAATCTTCCGCGCAGCAACGGAATCGGTCCGCCTCAACTGTGGTATGAAGCCGAACGTTTGCATCATGTCGGAAACGACCATGAATGCGCTGCTTGATAACCCCCTCGTCGTTGCCCAAATCCTCCACACGGTTAATTCGGGTGTGACGACTGCTGAAATCATCGCTCGCGTGTTCTCGCTGCCGCCAATCACGGTTGCTTCGTCAATCATCAATGGCGTCGATGAAGGGCTAACTACAGCTCCAGCCGACCTTTGGGATGACTCCATCTATCTGGCAGTAGCTAACCCATCGCAGGATCTACAAGCTCTTAACTTCGCCCGGACGTTCGCATGGAACGCCCCAGGTGTAGGCGGGTCGCTAAGTATTAAATCCTACCGTGATGATGCCTGTTCGTCTGACTTCTTTGTCTCCCACGCATTCCGTGGGCAGAAGCTCACCGCACCAAAAGCAGGCTACCGTCTCCTTAACGCCCTTAGCTAATCCTAGACTATGATCGAACTACAAGCCAAAATCGACATGCCTTGGGAGGGTATCAAGAAGGGTGATAAATGGCAAGTGCCAAATCTCCTCGGATTGGCTCGTCACCAGATCACGCTAGGACAAGCTGAAGTTGCATCGTCCGCTCCAAGTCCCCCTGTGGTTGCTACCACTTCCTCTCCCTCTCAGGAAGTAGCACCACAGGGGGCGGAGGTGGAAGAGGCACCGAAGAAGCGCCGGGGTCGTCCACGTAAGAACTAATAAGCGATGGCATGGGTTAAGATTACCAAAGATCAGCATATCCTTCCACGTCTCAATAACACTGAGATGGCGGGGTATGAGGATGCCGTTGCTGAAAACCCTTACGCCTCCAAGATACCAGACCTGATTAAGCAGGTTACGGATCGGTTCCGTGGGGCGATTCAATCGTGCAAGAACAACACCTCCTTTGGTGCATCCTGCACAGTCCCGGAGGAGTGCGTCTATCATGCCGTCTCCCTTATCAAGCGTGCGCTAGTCGCATCCAACCCGAATACGAACGAGCTGCAAGGCACTGTTCGTGATTCGGAATACACCGCAGCCGAGACATACCTAGAGCGGGTAGCGGATTGCAAAGAAGTAATATCCCCAGATAGCGGCGCAACAGGTGATTCCACCACTGCCGGGATCGAGTGGGGAAGCAAAACAGCCTTGAACTTTTCATTGTAGTGTATGCCAGATACCAACAGTTCCAAGCTTACGACCTTCATGGTGGCAGTGAAAGCCATGATGGAGGCAAGTGTCCCGAGCATTGGCAACGTCGTCATACTTGGACAGAGGGATGCGGAGAGCACCATCAGATTGATGGGGCAGAAGGGGGGAGGGCAAGCGGTGTCGATCATGCCGGTGGGAGGCAATGTGCCGAACACGAATATCAAAGGTCCGAACATGACCACCAAGTTTCAGGTGAGCATTTACGACAATCCAAACTTACGCAGTTCGTCCGCTGTGCATGGTTACGAATTATGCGAGCAAATATTCCGATTGCTACACAGGACGAACAACCAAGGACTACTAGCACAGTGTCAAGATACTGTGGTGACGGACTGGTTCTTGGAGCAAGACGAGGGGGCTGATGTTTACACGGTATCCCTCGACACCACTTTAAAATACAACCCACTACCCGCAGTATAAATGACCATCACACCACTCATCGGCGCTAAAGCCTATTTGATCTTCGAGGGAGACGCTACCGTTGCCGATCCAGCTCCAACGGGAGTCACTACAGCAACCGATCCAGTGGCTGATATCCTAACTGCTGAGTGGAGGAGCCTTGGTTGTATCAGCACCAACGATTTCCAGAACTTGCGTGAGGGCGAGGTTAAAACCTACTGCGTCGGCACTGATGGAGCGCAGACCTTGCGTAACACCAAATACACGCAATATAGTTCACAGATCACCATCACGCTAGAAGACCTTACGGTTGACGCATGGCGGTTGGTGTTCGGGGTTAATGACTTCGATGGTGCGCTGCTTGGCACTCCAGGGAGCCAGACTGAGTTGCCTGTTGGTTATCTCAAGCTACAGAACTACGACAACACAGGAGACGCCTCTACAGCCAACGTCGCCAACATGGATGTGTGGTGTGAGTTCGACGTGAATAGCGCGACCACGTTCGACAAGAACAACCAGACGCAGTTGTCCATCCAGTGCAACATCCTGCCTAACGTATTCAACAGCGTCAAACTTCTCAACTCAGCAACCACCGACTCGGAAGGAGCATAACTATGGCGCAAACACCAGTAGTATTAATAGGGGTTCGTGACGGATATAACGTCTATGGAGCCAAGCAGGTTCGTTATGCTGTGTCAGGATTCACCGTGGACACTGTGCTTAATGCAACGTGGAGTCCGGCAACGGGGGTGGCATTAGTTGATGCAACTACTCAATATGTCCAAGACTCACCGAATGAGGACAACTATTTCGGCAGGGCTTCTGGCGATTGGGTGTTGTATGGTGAAACCAACGTTAGCACGGCAGAAGATAAAGCCGACTTCACCAGCGCGAATATCAGCGATCCACGGGGCACCTACGCAGGAAGTGGTGATAGTGCTGGGGATGTCATCACCATTCTAGGTATCCCGCCAGTAGTTCTAACTGCCTAATGGCTTGCTCAGATTACGCTGAAGTCATAAACCTTCCTATCCACCGTCGCGGTGACTGGTGGCAGGGCGTAACGAGTATTGGACCCATCCTAGTTGATGGTGCCACGCCAGGCACAATCCTTGATCGGATTAAGATGCAGTTTCGTAAGCGAGACGGGAGCGTCTACACGCTTGATAGCGAAGCAGGCAACTCTCCAGACGCCCCTATCAGCATCACGGATGAGGCTACTTGGGAGGCAACCATCTTGCCGGTAACAACGTTCCTACCGACATCTGGGACGTGGGAGTGGGATATGGAGTTTTATAGCAGCACATTCCCCGACAAAATCACATTTTATAAAGGCGCTATCGAAGTAATCCAAGACCACACGCTATGAGCCTTACTGTAGACGAGATAGTCATTGATGCCCCAATTACGCTTGGTGGTGGAACTGGTGGGCTTCCCCCGATTCTGTCAACGGCAAACCCGGCACCCGCTGACTCTGGATATACCGTGGGTATCCTGTGGGTTAACCAAACGTTGGGGAAGATATTCTACCTGATCGACAACACTTCCGGTGCTGCGGTGTGGGAGGAAGTGATTATCGAATCTCAACGCGACGTGGCGCTAGGCTTCGCGGGACTGGACGCAAGCGGCGACCTCGTGGCAAACATCATCCACCGAACCGGCACGACTGCGGAACTAGCCGTGATTGTGTTGGCGGAAGGTGAAATCGCCTACGCTACAGACACCGGGTATCTTTGGAAGGGCGACGGCGCAACTGCCGGGGGCATAGTCCAGCCGCAGACACTGTTGCAACTAGGGATATTAGACGCACAAGCTTCTATTACCATTGGAGATAGCGCAACTGTTGGGGGCGCAGAGTCAGCTATTGCCCTAGGCGAAATAGCCACAGCAACGTCAGACGGCAGTATTGCTATTGGGCCGACTACATCAGCCACCAATGTATCAGCGACAGCAGTAGGCAGCTCTTCTACTGCGTCGGGCGTTACCTCCGTTGCTCTTG
>TARA_R110000796_G_scaffold248150_1_pt1 | contig 12757 bp, 14 predicted proteins | sample TARA_R110000796 | Tara Oceans TARA_R110000796 (sample SAMEA4397815) | marine metagenome | biome: Polar Biome; feature: [SRF] surface water layer (ENVO:00010504); material: water (ENVO:00002006), including particulate matter (ENVO:01000060) such as... | depth 5 m | reverse complement strand
CGATTTGGTCGGCGCTGCCGTAACTTAGTTGCCTCACAAGTACATAAAGACGTTTTTGGTGCTGGGTTGGCAAGTGATCAGCGAGCAGCAGGAGCATGGACTACAGCAGGAGGAGGAGAATACAAAGCAGTAGGGGTAGCTCCTTTTGCTGGTAGACGTGGCGATCTAATCATCTCAGATGATTTAATTCGTGGTTTTAAAGATGCTGACTCTGCTACGGTACGAAATTCAACATGGAACTGGATACTGGGTGATTTACGCCCTCGTATGAAACCAAAGGCAAAATGGGTCTATATCACAACTAGATGGCATAGTGACGACCCAGTAGGCAGAACTCTTCCTGATAACTGGAATGGGAAAAGCGGATGGGTAATGGCCAGAGATGGAGAGTGGTGGTATGTCCTTTCCTTTGTAGCCGTAATAGAAACAGAAGAAGAAATGGAATACGACCCATGTAAAAGAAAAATGGGCGAGATATTATGGCCAGAATGGTACACGGTCAAAATGCTTACGCAGGAGCGTAGATCACAAGGGCGCAGAAACTGGAACGCATTGTATCAACAAAAGCCGCGAGAAGAAGAAGGCGGGATACTTAAAGCAATGTACTGGAGAGAGTGGCAGCATGAAGCGCCCCCTCAATGTGTATATGTGATTTCAGTTTACGATACTGCTATGGAAGAAGGAGAAGAGAACGATTACTCAGCTAGAACCTCGTGGGGTGTTTTTTGGCACGAAGAAGAGCTAAAGCCTAAAAATGTAGCTGAGGATAAAAAAAGACAAGAGCTTGAACCTTGGTATGTTCCGCACGTAGGAGGGCGGTATTGTTGTGTCTTACTAGAAGCATGGCAGGATAAAGTAACTTTTCCTGATTTACGTCAATTAGCAAAAAGCCACTATAGGCAGCTAAAACCTGATAGAGTGTTAGTTGAGAAAAAAGTATCTGGCCACTCACTGATACAGGAGCTGAGAAGATCTGGTGTTCCAGCTTACGGAATTCCGGCAGACAGATCCAAGCTGGCGCGAGCTCATACAGCAGCAGTTGTGCTGGAAGATGGCTGTATATTCTATATGCCACGTCGATGGAGCGACGAAGTTATAGAAAGGTGTTCGAGAGCTTCCTTTGTAAAAGGAGATCCCGGTAATGATATGCCGGACACGGTAGTGCACGCATGGAATTATCTAAGAAAGCACTGGCACCTACAAACTACTGATGATCCAGAGGAGGAAGAGGATTATGAAGAATCCGCTACCGCTAGATTATTTAACTGAAGAAGAAGTAATTGACCTACGTCAAGCAGTCAAGTATAACTTAGATTTGCTATATGGTGGGCAGGCTATAATTGACAGTGAGTCGCCTTTGCCCTCAGAATGGAGTATGCTTGTGCCAGTGTTTCCTGTAGATATGTCAAATTGTGATAAAAGCGTTCACTAGGAGAGGTTATGAAGAAATCACTACCTGTTTCAATAATAAGTGTAGCTGAAGAGGAAGTAGACATCCCAGTTGTCGAAGAAGCCCCTCTTGTGGGGATGGAATTTATGATAGATGGCGAAGATGCCACAGAATTTACCGGAGAAGAGCTATTTACTCCCAGCGAAGATGGGCATGATGCAAATTTAGCTGAGTCTATGGAAGACAGAGATTTAGACGAAATTGCGGAGCAGGTTTTAGAATGGGTAGAGACAGATATAGCCAGCAGGCAAGAATGGCATGACAGACTAGCAAAAGGCGTCAAATCAGTAGGTGTAGTAGATGATAAAAATTCAAATCCATCTGACAACAACAGTTGGGCATTAGTAGATCATGTAAATCATCCTTTAATAGCAGAAGCCTGTGTTCAGTTCCAAGCTAGAGCTATAACTGAGCTAGTTCCACCGGGAGGCCCAGTTAAGAGCACAGTTATGGGTGTAAAAGACAAAGACACAATAGAGCAAGCTGTTCGTGTTCAAGACTTCATGAATTACAATCTTATGCACGAAAACGAAGATTACTTTCCAGAGACAGATGCGATGATGTTTGTGCTGGCGTTAGAAGGATCTCAGTTTAAAAAGACTTATCATGACAGCATTACTGATTCTACGTTATCGGCTCACATAAGACCTCAGTATTTTGTAGTGCCTTATAATGCAAAATCTTTAAAGAAATCATCACGTTACACTCATATTATTCCAACTTCACAGAATGACATGCGTAAGTATGTAGCAAGTGGATTTTATCGAGACGTTGAGCTTTCCGATCCTTCGGGACAGACAATGAATAACGAGATGATTACTGAGGCAGAAGACGAGGCGCAAGGAAGAAATTACAATATAGATGTTGGAGAAGACGCAGAACATGTAAGAATAGAATGTCATTGTGATTATGTATTAGACCCAGAAGGGGATGATGACATAGCGCTTCCTTATGTTATTACGATAGATAAAGAATCTGTCAAAGTATTGTCTATTCGCAGAAACTGGGAAGAAGATGATATTAATAAAGAGAAGGTAGTTAGTTTTGTTCACTTCCCATATATTCCGGGCGATGGGTTTTATTCTTACGGTTTACTTCATCTTATAGGTGGACTAGGAGTTGCAGCAACCGGATTATTAAAAACAATCTTGCTAGGAGCTGCTTTCTCAGCTATGAGAGGTGGATTTAAATCCAAAGATGCCAAACTTCCGGGCAATGTATCTCTTCGATTTGGTGAGTATATAGACACCGAGCTTTCCGCAGAAGATTTGTCCAAGGCTTTCTTTGAGCCTAATTTTAAGGAGCCGGGAGAATCGATATTTAAAATCATGTCGTTTGTAACGGAAATGGGGCAGCGCTTTTCTTCAACCTCAGAAACCATGGTGGGAGATGGCAGCAACACGGGGCCGGTCGGAACTACGGTTGCATTAATCGAACAAGGATCTAAGGTTTTTGCTGGAACCCATAAGAGACTACACTACGCACAAGGGCAAGAATTTAAACAACTAGCTAGGCTTCATGGTAAGCATCTTCCTGATCACGGGTACCCATATAAAGTAACTGGAGCAGATAGAACAGTTTACTCAAAAGACTTTGATTCTAGGGTTGATGTAATACCCGTCTCAGATCCAAATATTTTTTCTTCTACCCAGAGAATTGCCCAAGCACAAGCCTTGAGGCAAATGGCAGATACGAAGCCTAACATGTATAACCATATAGAGGTAGAGCGTCGCATGTTAGGTGCTCTTAGGGTGCCAGAAATAGAGGAATTACTAATAGATCCATCTAAAAGTCGGCGCCGCGATCCTGTTTCAGAAAATATGTGCATGATGGGCGGAATACCAGTTATGGCTTTCCAAGATCAAGATCATGATGCACATTCGGCAGTTTGTCAGGATATGATACAAAGAATAATAGCAAACCCTGATCCAGCCATGAAAGATCTATTGCCTGCTTTCTATGCTCACTTGGCACAACATGTTGCTTTTGCTATGAGAGGAAGATACGCACAGGCTATGGGCATGGTGTTACCTCCATTTGACTTTATGAAAGAAGCTGATTTTTCAGATGATACACGACAAGAAATCGATCCAGCTCTTGATAACGAGATAGCGACTTTGGCGGCAAACGCAATAACCAAATTGCCTAAACCTCCAGAAATTCCTTCTCCACAGCTAGAGGAGGTGGCTAAAAATTTACAGGCTAAGGAAATAGAGTTAGGCAAGAAAGAAAAACAATTGCAGTCAGCGCTTGGGATTGTAGAGACCGAAGGCAAGAAGCTAAATGCCGCCAAGAAAGAAGTAGATCGCATTCAAGATAAGATTAAATATGAAGAGCAACTAGAAGATATTAGACGCGATCTTAGATTGGTTCAGATAGAAAAGGCGGAAGTGCAATCTAAATTGGATGTAGAGGTTAAGAAAAGAATTGTCGAAAAGGTACACGATCATGCGGTAGATGAGGTTAAGACTGCTTTAGACAAAAGAAATAAAGAACAAGACAGAAAAGAACTAAAAAAAGAAAAGGAGCTTTCGAATAAGAAAGATGATTTTAAGTCTCATATGATGTATGACCCAAAAACTGGCAAAGGTTATGAGGCAAAAACTAAGGAAGATCATTTAAAAATGAAGAATATGGGTTATGGTCACGAAAAACCTAAGAATCAGGAAAAATAACTATGGAAGAAGAAGAGAAAGAAATAGACTTTACAGACTCTTTTAATACAGAGCTAAATAGCCGGGAACAGGCAGACTATCAGCTTTGGCTTCTAGAAGAAAAGTATCAAACCGGGAAAGACTGGCTCAGAGATTTGAGAGATTACGACGTTCAAGGTTTTTTTAAAGCGGGCGAAACATTAGAAGGTGGGCATGGAACCGACAGATTTAAAAAGCCAGCACATCCTTCCTTTAGTAATCAATCTATATATCATGGAGCAGAAAAAGATGGAAAATTATATTTAGGTGGAGAATGGGGAAGAAAGGGTGATCATGATACTTTTCGCCCTCATCCAAAAATGCTTTTAAACAAAACCCACACTGTTGATGGTATAAAAAAATACTTCGACATGTATGAGAAGGGAAATGAGCTGATTACTGATTACAATGATAAATAAAGCTAAAACAGAAATAAAAAAAAAGAGGGAAGTAGTAAGTAGGAAGATAGTAAATGGGGTAGGGGATTTCTCTACTTATATTAGGTTGGTAGGGGAGCATAAGGCATACGAAGAGTCACTTAATATTATCAATGAAATATCTAAACTAGACGAGGACGACGACGATGCAGATAGTTGAATCAAGCGATGACGTGGAAATTCAAGAGGCAGTGAACCCAACTTTAGCGACAAGAGAGCTAAGCCTTTATGAAACATTTGCGGATACTGGTTTTTCGGTAGATGAATTACCAGATCCTACTTTATGGCGATGCCTTGTATTTCCAAAGCAGCCAAAAAAAATGACTACAAGCGGATTGGTTTTGCCATCTTCTGCTACCGACGCTGAAAACCAACTTCAATATATTGGACAAATAATTAAGATTGGCCCTTTAGCAGGCAGAAACAAGCAATACGAAAACCCTGAGTACGCAGAGCCGTCTGTAGCTGCGCTGAACAGCAAACAAGACCCAAGGTGGCTGTGGGGTATTAAATCGATGGATTGGGTTCTGTACGGCAAGTTTGCGGGGCTTAGTATTGAATACAAAGGTCAGAGACTGTTGTTGTTAAATGATGATGAGATTATAGCTAAGATCGATACGCCAGATAATTATCAAGTGTATTTATAATCAAAAGGAGCTAGTTATGCCGCAAAAAAAAGGAGCTATAGAGAAAAAAGGAATCTTTAAAGGTCTGTCTAAAAATGAGCCAGAAGGTAAAGAGGCTTATAAAAAGTGGCTAATAAATAGACAAGATAGATTGGCTGAAGGTGGCCTTAAGGCCCGTATAGCAGACCAAAAGAAAACGGGGCGAACATGGGCAGATGGAAGTCCGCGATTGTCTAATCCATTTACTAGCAAGCAATTGAAAGCAGCAGATGTTGGGCGCAGACCCGCTGCTATGCGCAAAGCTGTTACTAAACCAAAATCCAAACTTAAGACTAAATTTAAAACTACAACTAAAAGGAGATAGTTATGCCATCAGTAAAAGGTCAGAAATTTCCATACACTGCCGCAGGTAAGAAAGCAGCCGCAGCCGCAGCATTAAAGCCTAAGAAAAAGAAAAAGATGATGAGGCCGGTTATGAAAAGCAAGTATTAGCCGATAATTAAGCAAAGGGAAAAAATAATGAAAGATAAGAAGACAGCACTGAAGAAAAAGGCAAAGCCGCGCAAAAGTCCATTTAAGCCAGCGAGCAAAGAAACGATAGACGGCGTAAATAGAACGGAGTCGGCAATTCGGTATCTCAAAGCAACAAAAACAAAATCTAAAAGGAAATAGTATGGCAACAATGAAAATGAAGAGGCAAAGCGAAGAAAGAGGTAGGTTGGCAAAAATTGAAGAAGACGCAGCAATAGCGGCATTAAAGGTAAAGGCAGAAATAAAGGCTAAAGAAGCTAAGCCAAAAGTAGTAGCAAACAAAAAGGTTAAGAAGAATCCGTTTGATGTCGCCATTGCAAAACTTAAAGCAACAAAATAATTTTTAACTAAACATCACGGTTGAAATGCCGGAGGGAGAAAAGGAATGGGAAAGTCGAAAGTAGACATATCTGATGCGGAACTTTTAGCGGATGAAGAGGAAGGTTCGAGCTGGGAAACACAGGAAGAAAATGTAGAGATAGAGGAAATAACAAAAGAGGATGATCCTCAAAATGAGGTAGACCAAGACTCTATGGCAGGAGAAGATGAATTCAATGAGGATATTGAAGAAGTAGAAGAAGTAGAAGAAGAAGAAAAAGAAGAAGATGTAGGTGAGGAAGATGAGCAAGAAGATGAGCAAGAAGATGATACAGAAGATTTTTCTAAAGCAGTACAAAAACGAATTGGGCGCGAACGCAAGCTCAAACGCGAAGCAGAAGAGAGGGCATTAGAAGCAAAGGATCAAATTTATAAAGCAGAGTATGGGGCTTGGGAAGCGAGAAGTGTAGCTTTCGAAGCTATGGCTAAGGAAAACAAACGAGACATTAAAGATGCAATAGAAAAATTAAAACGAGCCAAAGAAGACGACGAAACAGATGACGAAATTGAGGCTATGAATGAGATCAACGAGTTACAGTCTAAAGGAAGAGAGCTTACAAGAAGTCAGGAAAGTAATAAAAAACCAAGTCAAGACGAAAAACATTCTGCCGGAACTCCTCAAACCCAAAAATGGGTAGATCGCAATAGGTGGTTCAGCGACCCTAGTAACTTTAGGTCTGAGATAGGTTATGCTAGGGTAATTGATTCAGAAATGGGGTCGGAGCCAAATTGGAAAAATAAGATTGGTACGTCTGAGTATTTTGCAGAGCTGGACACACGCATACATAGTCGAATGAGTGATTTGCGTATTCGCATTAAAAAGACTTACGGAAATAAATCTAAGCCAAGAGTAGCGTCTGTGCCACGAGATACGGTAGTATCTAAGAAAAGAACTAAAGGTGTTATTAGAATGACAAAAGAGCAGAGGGCTAATGCAGAGCAGTTTGGACTTAAGACTAAAGCTGAAATAGAAGCGTATGTAGCAGAACAAACCAAACGAGAAAGACTAGAAGCTAAAGGAGGAAGATAATCATGGCAGCAACCAATAGATCTAAAATGTTGAAGGCGGCGAAAATGAAAGCAGCTAATAATGTACATCCTTTAAAAGATGAGCCATGGAAGAGGGGATCTTCTCTTGATATGCCTCCGGCAAAAAGCGGACATGACCAAAGGTGGATACGGTTCATGGTAGGTAATGTGTATGATACAACCAATTATTCTCGTAAAATTAGAGAGGGCTGGAATCCAGTAGACTCGGAATCGGTTCCAGAAGAATGGAAGTCCATGCACTCTACTAGCGGCAGGATAACTGGTGTTATTGTAGAGGGAATGATACTGTGCGAGCGCCCGTCCTCAGTTTCTAAGAAACGTAGAGAAGCCATGAACAAAGAAACTTCTCGTCGCACTGATGCTTTAGATCACGACTTAGAGAACACTAACAAGAGTAACAGAAATCCAGCTTTCGGAGATATTCGTAAGGCATCAACTTCTGTTCCTGTTAGAGAAGTTCCTGTTCAGAGCGATTAACAATATGTGGGTGCCGTTATTTATTCTCTCTAATACTTGCATCCACATCATTAAGCGTATAAAGTAACAAAAAAACTACGGGTCAGCTTAAAGGCTGGCTTCACATTAACCCTAGGTTGGGTTGATGGAGGTCTCTTCACAAAGAGACAGCAATAAAACGCTAACGAGTATCCTGCCAAAACTGGCGCAGTTAACGTGATGAAGTTTACCGAATGGAGGTATTTATGGCTGGAGGAACATCCACGCCTTTCGGGTTTCGTCCGTTGCGTCATCTTGCAGGTGGCTCTCCGACTCGAACAGCCGAATATCCGATCGCTACTGGTTATGCCACTGCGATTGGTCAAGGTGATCCAGTAGCTCTAATCTCAGATGGTACGATTACACAATGTGCGGCAGCAACGCGCTTGTTAGGAGTATTTGTTGGGGTTCAGTATACGGACAGCAATGGCGACGTGCAATTTGACAATCGTTGGCCTGCTAGTACCGCAGCTACAAATATAAAAGCATCAGTAATAATTGACCCGCTTGTCACATTTGAGGTGGAATCTGCTAAAACATCCGCGCCCGCACAAACGGACGTAGGACTTTTGGCTGATCACGTCACTGCTGTGCCATCAACGGTTCACGGGGGCTCAGGAGCGTATGTTAGTGGAACACAGGGAACTGGAGTTGCACAATGGCGCATAATTGGGCTAGTTGACAAACCAACCAATACAGGTGGTCTATACGACACACTAGAAGTTGTGGCTGTTGAGCACGAATTCTTGCCAGTATTTGGTGGTACACCGGGCGTCTAATAAGGAGACTGAATAATGGCTATGACTCGTTCACAGTTCAAAAAACAACTCCAAGACGGCTTGAACACGGTCTTTGGTTTAGAATACAAGATGAGACCGGAAGTTTGGCGTGGCTATATGAACGTCGAGACAGAGAACCGCAAGGCTTATCTGGAAGATGTTCTAATGGCTGGTCTTGGTGCTGCCGCAATTAAGGCAGAAGGTGCTGGAGTAACATACGACAGCACATCAGAAAGTTACACCGCACGATACATCTTTGAAACAATCGCTTTAGCATTTGCTATCACAGAAGAAGCGGAAGAAGATGGATTGTATGGTTCAATCGGCAGAAAACTTAGCCGAGCAATGGCACGCAGCTACAAACACACTATTGCTACCCGTGTTGCCAATATCCTGAACAACGGATTTGACAGCGATTATACAGGTGGCGACGGAGTTGAATTGTTCTCTGCGTCTCATGCACTGAAATCAGGTGGAACCGGAAGCAATATTTTAACAAACGCAGCCGATTTGTCGGAAACTTCGCTAGAAGATCTAATGATCCAAGTGGCTAATACCACTGATGATCGCGGATTGCCTATCGACATGGAAACCCAGACTTTGGTAATTCCAACCGCACTTCGATTTACTGCACATCGCATACTCCAGTCTACTGGGCGTGTTGATACCGCTAATAACGATATTAACGCAATCAAGGACATGGGTCTGTTACCGGGCGGAGTCGTAATTGACAAACGCTTGACTGACACCGATGCGTGGTTTGTTACAACCGATTGCCCAGATGGTCTTAAATACATTGATCGTAAACCTGTAGCAACTAAGATGGAAGGTGACTTTGAAACCGGAAATCTTCGCTACAAGTGTCGTGGTCGAAGTATTCAAGGATGGTCTGATTGGCGCGGTGCTTTTGGCACGCCGGGTGGATAACACCACTCAGTAATATGATGGGGGCTCTCATAAGGAGCTCCCACCATACGATGTATGTGAGTTATATGTTTATAACCGTTTTTCGATCTAAGATTATTAGATTCACTTAATAGGATTTAAAATTATGGGTAACGTAACGAATTTTCCGAATGGATTTACAGGCGATATAACCGTTCGCGGCTTAGCATTGCTTAGTACCTATCCAAACAAATTATGGTATGTAGCTTCTAATGGCACTGCTAATGGCGATGGCACATTTCAACGTCCGTTTGCTGCGTTAGAAACAGCTATTAATAAGGCAGATGCTGGCAAAGGTGACGTAATTGTTATCAAGGCAGGTCATGCTGAAACTATATCTAGTGCAACCGCACTAAATTTTGATAAAGCAGATATTGACATTATTGGTTTAGGACGCGGCAATAAACGCCCTACCTTTACTTTTGATACAGCCAATACTGCAACTATCCCAGTAAGCGCAGCTAATGTATCAATACAGAACTGCCGATTCATCGGTAACTTTCTGTCAATTGCATCTTGCTTTACTGTTGCAACGGCTTACGGGTTTACTGTAGAAGGTTGTGAGTTTGATGATACCAGTGCAATTTTGGGCTTTTTGTCCATTGTTACAACTACCGTATCTGTTAACGCTGACTTTTTAACATTTAACAATAATCGTGTTCGTTCTATTGCTACCACAAGTCCGGGGCCAGCTTTAACGATACTTGGTACTATGCGCGGTTTAACTGTTTGTGGTAATCATATTACACATACCGTGGCAAGTAACAACGTAGCAGCTTTGATAGATCACGCGGCTTTGGTTATGACGAGTTTGTTAGTAACACATAACATAGTCCACAGCGTCAATACTGATACTGCTACTGGCGGAGTTCTTATCAAAACGTCCGCAACCACTGGAGACGGTGTAGTTGCTTATAATTTGGTAAGGTGTCTTGATGTAGCAGCAGCTATTATCGTGACTGCCAATCAAATTAAGTACGGTATGTTTGAAAACTATTTAACTGGTGAAACCACGCAGCTATCTGGAGTAATACTTCCAGCAGCAGGTGCTCAGTAATAGTAATTAGCTAGGAAGGGGTGGAATTCGATTCCACTCCTTTTTAATCATATGGGGGCAACATGAAGCCAAAAGTAAAACCGTATACGATTGTCACCTTTGCTGATGACAATATAGCAACTTCACAAACACCGGACGCAGGCGGAGCTCAAAGTTTTACGCTTAACGGAGCTATTACAGCGGGCGGAGTTTTGGCAGTTCAAGATTTAGCATACATTATTGCGTTTACTTGTGCGGCAGATGATTCTGGGCGCACGTTTACTATTACCGGAACAGATGCAGATGGAGCGACGCAAACTGAAGCAGTTACGGGAGGAGATACAGGTGTTGTAGTATCAGCAAAATTTTTCCGCTCGATCTCTGGCGTAACAACAGATGCAAATACTGCTGGAGCTATAGAAATAGGGACAGTAGCAACTACTTTAGTTGCACAAACACCTACCTTTGCTCTAGACATATATCAACCCGACACCAGTGTTGCAGTGGATGTTAGTGGCACCATCAATTATACCTTGTTAAAGTGCTTTGAAAGGCCAACAGCAGGTGATGCGCTAAACTTTGTAGCGGGCGGACTTGCTGCTGGGACTGGAGATCGCAATACAGCTTATACCGGGCCAACTGGCGGGATACGATTACAAATTAATACTTATTCTAATGGCGCCACTGCGTCTATGACAATAGCCCAATCTAGACATACATAAAAAAGCTGTTAATGCCTCTCAAGTGTGTCAGAAATAGGAGAATTTAAATGGCAGTAGCAGATAGATGTCAGGAAACTACCACCACAACAGGTACAGGAACGTTAACGCTTCTGGGCGCGGCGACCCAACACCAGAGTATAGTAGCAGGCATTGGAACTGGCGTTTCAAGTGAATTTGCTATAGTTAGCCAAGGTGGAACTGACTGGGAAATATTTACAGGGACTTTAACAAATAGCACCACTCTTACGCGAGCCGCTACTTTGTCTAGTAGCAACGCAAATAACCCGGTAAACTTTTCTGCCGGAACCAAAGTAGTATTTTCTACAATTGCTGCCGCAAAGTTTGACGGCAAAGCAGATCTGTCGGGTGCAACCTTTACTGGGGCAGTCAATACAACTGTGCATACCGAGGCCGCTCATGCAACTACCTCAGATATTTGGACTGGCGGCAATACTTGCTTACTATCAGGCTCAGTAGTCACTTTCACAGACGTAGCTAACGCACCAGCAGCAGGAGCGGTGAGAGAAGTTATAGCTAATGCAGCACATATTATTACTGATAACGCAGCACTAGAGGTTGACGGAAACGCGAACTATACTTGTGCAGTAGGAGACTTGCTTAGATTTGAAGCAAAAACTACTTCTACTTTTAGAGTAAGTGTTGTGGCTCATGGTGACGGTGGAGGTAGTGGCGATGCTAAAACAGCTAATCCATTATCTCAGTTTGCTGCTACAACATCTGCTCAATTAGCAGGAGTCATATCCAATGAAACAGGTTCAGGACTTCTAGTTTTTAATGATAGTCCTACGCTAATTACGCCTGCTCTTGGTACTCCAGCTTCAGGAGTAGCAACAAACTTAACAGGAACGGCAGCTTCGTTAACATCGGGTAATGTAACCACTAACGCGAATTTGACGGGTCACGTTACTAGCTCTGGTAACGCTGCTGTACTAGGTTCATTTACTTCAGCCCAACTTAAAGCTGCATTAACTAACGAAACAGGTAGTGGGGCTGCTGTTTTTGCTGAGAGCCCTACATTAGTTACACCCGCTTTAGGAACGCCTGCTTCTGGTGTAGGAACAAATATAACAGGAACGGCTGCTGGACTTACTTCGGGTAATGTCACAACTAATGCCAACCTTACTGGTCATGTAACCAGTAGTGGAAATGCAGCGGTTTTAGGATCATTCACTTCAGCTCAACTAGCTACAGCACTAACAAATGAAACAGGATCAGGGGCAGCTTGCTTTGCTACTGCACCTACTATTGTAGGGCTTACCGCAACTGGCGACATTACCATGACAGGTAAGTCGGTTAATGAAGCAGTTCATACTGAGGCAGCTCACGCGACAACCTCTGATATTTGGACGGGTGGAAATACCTGTCTTTTATCTGGCTCTGTTGTTACCTTTACCGATGTTGCCGATGCCCCACAAGCAGGGGCTGTTAGGCACGTAGTTGCTAACGCGGCCCACGTTATAACTGATAATTCTGCGTTAGAAGTAGATGGTAACGCCAACTACACTTGTGCTGTGGGTGACTTGTTAAGATTTGAAGCCAAAACAACCTCTGCCTTTAGAGTAAGCGTTGTTGCCCATGGGGATGGAGCAGGTAG
>TARA_R110000796_G_scaffold56360_1_pt1 | contig 12760 bp, 17 predicted proteins | sample TARA_R110000796 | Tara Oceans TARA_R110000796 (sample SAMEA4397815) | marine metagenome | biome: Polar Biome; feature: [SRF] surface water layer (ENVO:00010504); material: water (ENVO:00002006), including particulate matter (ENVO:01000060) such as... | depth 5 m | reverse complement strand
TATTTATAATTTCAGTATATATTTTATTTTATATGATAAAATTAAAAAATGTATGGTCGTAAGAAAAAAGATAAACCAGTTCGTGAAATGAAATCAGAAAAGTGTTCGACTTGTGGGGACACACAGCACAAAGTCCCTCAGACAGTTGTAGAAAATAAAAAGATAAAACCAACTGAAGTATTTGGATCGGGATACAATAAACCACAGGCAAAGAGTTCTCCTTCGAAGAAACCTAAATCAAAGGAACCTAAATCAAAGAAATCTAAGAAGTCATAATATATCTAAAAGTGGATATAATATCCACTTTTAAAATTCAGTTTTTAAGAACCCTTTTAGTGTTCTTATGTTTTCAAATGCAGTCTTTAATTTTCTCTTTTTCAAAAGTGGATATTATATCCACTTCTTGATATATATAAAGTCAATAGTGGATATTATATCCAAAACTGGATATATATAAAGATTAGTTAATATTAGTGAATAATAGTCATTATGGACAATGCTAAATTGATCGTTGATACTTGCGTTAAGTATGAACTATTACCTGCTAAACGAACAACGCCGGCAGATCGAAACAAGGTCTCTAAATTCAAGAAAGATTTAATGAATTCAAATCAACCCAATAAGAAAGTTATGATAGATCTTTGTTTAGAATTAATAAAAGATAAATCACAATTGAATGATAATATTGAAACCAATTACAAACAAGAATTCAAAGATATTATGAATAGTAAATGTTATTTGAATAAGAGCATTGAAGATATTTGTGTCTGTTTATCAAATAGATCCCGCCTTACCGAACAAAATAGAAAAAACGCAGTAGAAGATCTTTACAATGAAAGAGAAGAAAGTAAAAGGATAATTGCCGAATTAAGAAAAAAAAATCAAATATTAAGCGAAGAAAATCAATTAAAAGAAAAAACGAATAATTTCTTAATTGATCAGTTAGAAAAATACGATAGTGATTATGAAGAAGAAGAACCTGAATTAGATTATGATGAATTAAATATGGTAAGTTCATACCAAGATAAATTAACAGAATTAAGTGAAATACTTAATAAAAGGGATGAAACGATACAGGTATTAACACAACAATTATCTATGAGTGATTATTGTGAAGAAGAAGAAGAAGAAGAAGAAGAAGAAGAAGCAGCAGCAGAAGAAGCAAAGCAATGGATAGAAAAACTCGCAGCAGAGAACGAAGCCAAGCGGGGGGCAAATAGAAAACGATTTAAGTGATTAAATTTTCATACGCCTCCCTGACTTTAATAAATTCCTCATTACTGCCCCCTGGTTTATCTGGATGAACTTCCAGCACTTTTGCCCGAAATGCTTGTTTAATATCTTCATCACTAGCAGACCTCTTCAAACCTAAAACAGAATAATTAACATTTTCTTCTTGAACTTCTTCCCTTTGAGATTTAAAATCTTCTTCAAAAGGATTTCCAAAATAATTACTATCATCATACCATTTGCTTTCTTGTTCGAAATTATGATAAGAATAATTGTTTCCTTGATAATGTGCTGGAAGTTCTCCACACGGCAACTGGTCTGAATTTCCTAAAGAGAACATTAGTGGATATGGATCGGCATTTGGTTCGTGTCCCATTAAATAAATAAATTACAACATTAAAATTTAAATCGTTCATTTATCAAATTTTTATAATTTAATATAAATGGTTTCAAATAAAAATAAATTTAATAAGAAATATGGATACAAGTTGGATGAAGGACATAGTAAAGCAGAAATTTCAAAACTTACAGGCGTCTCTGTCTCTATTCTTGATAAGGTATATTATCGAGGCGTCGGTGCTCGAAAGAGCAATCCACAATCAGTTAGAAGTGCTTCTTCAGGAAAGAAGGTTGGCGGCAATAGTCTTAGAGGAAAAATGAGCGGTCCCCAGTGGGGATATGCTCGTATCTATTCCTTTGTTATGAAACAGCCAGGGACTTGGGGTAAGGCAGATAAAGATTTAGCAGATAAGGTCAGGGCGTCAAAGAAGAAGAAGAAATAAAGATTTATTAAATTTGATAGTTATTATTAAAATCTATTAATAAATAAATTATGCCTATTACTCCTCCTGGATCTGATTTCTCTCCTAACGGATGCATCGCTTCTGCTGGATACATCTGGTGCGAAATTCTTGGAAAATGTATTAGGACTTGGATCACTGCTTGTGAATATCCTCAAAATTGTTTGACCTTCTTCGATGGTTGTAATTCCTGTATGCTTGTGGAGGGAGAAAATGGATTAACTCTCGGTGGATGCACAGAGATGTATTGCTTTCAACAGGGTATTCCCCAATGTTCCGTCTGGGCACCAGGGACAATTTCAACAATGCCTGTAGTAATTGATTATGCTCCTCCCGTGATCAATCCATTTATTAAGGGTGGTCATTAGGAATTAGTTCTTCTACAAGGATTTCTGGTTCGGGTTCAGGTTCAATATCTAAGGTTTGTTCTTCTTCAAATTGTAATTGTTCTGTATTTTTTGGAGCAACACAACTTGGAGGATCTTCTTTAAAAGGGACAATTGCTTTTAATCCATTACAGACAATTGGTTTGGATATTTCAGGATATTTATCTTCAAATTTTTTATTAAACATTGCTATGATATCTAAATCAATAGTGGGAGAACTCTCTAATAGATTATCATATTCTGATCTACATATTTTTAAGAAGTCTCTACAAGGTTTTCTTTTTTTATCGTGAAGACTTAATTCTATTTGAATATTTCTTCCAAGTTTCGACCACGCTAGAGCAGATATCCTATGACCTTCAAAGATTTCACTATATCTTAAGAATGATAATAATGTTCCTAGTATCCCACAAAAGATATTAAAACCACCAACAACTGCAGTGAAGCCGTGCTGATAATCAGTTGGGATATAACTATCCACAGCAAAATTACCAACACCAGTGAGAGTAGATAAAACAATAATTGGGATCTGTAAATTATGATATTTCTGTTTATATTTCCTCTGTGAATAACTGTGTAAATACTGATAGCACAAAGCGATCTCTCCCCATTCCGAAAGGAGTTCTTCTATTTCGTGAGACCAATCATCAATATTTTCAGGCATTGCCCTCGGTGTCTTTAAAGTTTCCATTTATTATATTTGATAAAAAAATAAAATCTTTATTAATATAAATGTCCTTTTTATTACACGGAGATTGCTTAGAATTATTAGATGAAATAGATGATCGAACAGTAGATTTTATCTTCTGTGATTTACCCTACGGAACAACTTCATTAAAAAGTAATCCTTGGGATATTCCATTAGATTTAGATTTATTATGGAAACAATTACTGAGGGTTAAAAAAGAAAGAACTCCAATATTCTTTACAACAACAACTAAATATGGATTTGACTTATTAAAGAAACAACCTAAAAAATGTCCTTTTCGATTTGATCTTGTTTATGAAAAATCGACAGCATCAGGATTTTTAACAAGCAAGAAAGTCCCCTTACGCTCACACGAATTAATTTATGTTTTTTATGAAAAGACACCAATGTATGATTTATCAACACATTTACCTAAATTCAAAGAAGAAGATTATGATGGAGAAATAAATGATAAATGTAATTATGGAACAATAAAAACAAAATACAAAACCAAAGGGGACAACTCTGGACCCCGATATGATCCTCCACTTCCTAGATCAGTTGTAAAAGTAAAAAGCACTAAAGGATCTCACAGCACCGAGAAACCAGTAGAACTAATTGAATATTTATTAAAGTATTTTTCAAAGGAAGGGGATACAGTATTAGATCCAACAATGGGGGCAGGATCAACCGGGGTCGCTTGTAAGAATATGAAAAGAAATTTCATTGGAATAGAAAAGAATGATCTATATTTCAATACAGCAGAAAACAGAATTACCTGAAAACAGAATAAACTTTTAAAATTTTTTCATTCAGAATATTATATTACTTCATTTATAAATAATGACATCGTTTTGGACTGCAGAGGATAAAATACCAATTTCCCAAACTAAAGTAAGTGTTCCCGCCCAGCACGGACTTCAATACTCCCCAGGACAGAAATGTGAATTCCACCTTCCTGCTGGAATTAACTTCTTCCAGCCGGGAGAGAGTTATCTCAATCTTGGGGTAAAACTCCAACAGGCATCGGGGGATCCGACCAAACTTCAGTTAGATGCTGAAATTGGAGCACACGTTCTTATCAAGGACGTTCGTATCTACTCGGGCGGAGCGGGCAGAATTTTGCTTGAGGAATACCAAAATTACAACACGATCACTGCTCTCAAGTATGATTATGAAACCAATGATACTCTCAAGGCAAAACGTGCTTTGACGGAAGGTGCGACTGTCTATTCTGAACGTTCCCGGAACGACCACGGCATTGAGAATTCTATGCAGAATAACCTTGAAGAAAATCCTTACTTCAAGGCAATGGATGGTTCTGCTTCTTACAGCACCACCTTCACCAACGATCAATACACGGAAGTCAAAGCACTTCTTCAGTTAAATACAGGAATTTTCTCAAATCGCAAAATCTTCCCAATTGGTATGACCGAGGGACTGGTCGTAGAAATTATTTTCGAGGACACACGTCGTTGCTTCCGCACTCTAGACCAGACTTCGCGATACAGACACTTAGCAATGAACCCTTTTTTTATGTCTTCAAATGGAACCGACGACACTGCCGCTCCAGCCGCTCCTAACCTTACTCCTCAATTACCGGTCGCGGCGAATGCTTCCCAGTTTAAGGAATTCTTTGTCCGTCGTGATAACGCCCAGGGGTGGGGATCTAATGTTGATAGTTTCCCATTTGCGATTGGTGAAGAAATTACCTTTGTAAATGCTTCTACTGGTGTTGAGAACCCTTCCACACTTCGCGCTGTTAATCCGCCGAAGATTGATCGTATAGAATATGTTGGTGGAGTATTCAACGCAATCAAGGTTATCCTGAGCGCTTCGTATCGCGTCACGACAGTCGGCACACAGGAAGATGTTATTTGCTCTCGTGTTCTAGAAGCGGCGACGTCATACAATCCTTCGTATCTAATCACGAATGCTGAATTTATTCTCCAGCAGGTAGAAATGCCTCCTGGATACACTTCCAAACTTTCTTCAATGATGAAAAGCGGTGGAGCAATGAATTATGATTTCCTATCTGGAACTAATTACAAGATCTCCCAGTTGGCTTCAGAGCGTGTTGCTAATCTAAGGTTGCCCCTTTCCCAGTCCCGTGCGAAATCCATTCTCTGTATTCCGACGGATGCTTCCAGTTCGGGAGTAAAGGAACTCCTTGAAGCAAAGGACACCTACGTCACCCACTACGATCTAGAAAGTTCGGCGGCAGTTAGGGCGTGGAACGCCAACCATTCACAGCGGACTGGTCTCGTAGGATGTGTTGATAATCTGACTGCCTATCAGTTATTCTATGATGGAAAATTAAATCCTAATCGCAAGGTTTTCACTAATAAATTATCTTCCAAAAATTCAATAGACAGTCAGCCGCTGATTGAACTCGAAAAAGGACTTCAGATGGGTGGAATTATGCCGTTCAGTTTCAAGAAGTTTAGGGAGAATTTTGCTGTGGGTCGTGCCCTGTCCCTACAGAATGGTGTTTATGATACACGCGGAACTGACTTCGCACTCCAGGTTGAATACCAGGAGACTGCCGCTCCAGCCATAGACAAACTTTGGAATTGCTGGTGTATGCATCTTCGCCGTATTGTTATTAGCGGGGATGGTATTGCCCTTCAGGTTTAATCAGTGCCTTTGAATTCTTTATTATACCAAACTGAAGCAGAACCATCCATAAATTGTGCTTGTCCTTTAGGACAGCATTCACATATATTTTTTTGACTATTATAAATGGAAACAACAGGTGAATATTCAACTAAACCCTTTATTGCTCTATGAATAGCAAAATGCCCCGTCGTTTGAAATACGAACCTCGCTTTCCATTTATGATAGATTTCCATTTCACTTTTTTCAGCATAAGATCTTTCAACCTCTTTGATACATTTTAACATTAAAGGATTTTCTTTTTTACAAGCAATGATAGCGTTATACGGCAGATGACTATTATTCCAACGACCAATAAAGAATTCTCTTTCAAAGATATATTTAATATCAGCATCATTAAAGGGTTGAATATCTAAATCGAGATAAAGACCTCCGTGATGATACAAAATTAATAATCTTGCGAAATCTATTTTTTGAATATCATATCTAAATCCGTGATATAATTCTTTATACTGCGGGTAGTCTTCTAACAAATCTAAAATATCTTTTTCAGACCAAAGGATATTTTTGATATCATTAGTTTCACAAAAGACTTTAGTTTTAATGTGTGCCCAGTTGAAGGCGGCGATTTCTTTTAATTCTCCTTGACCAATATTGATAAAGATTTGATGTATTATTTCAGGCATTTATCTTTATTCATATAAAAATATTAAAAGACTTCTGATAAAATATTATCTATTATCTATCCGCCAAGTAAAGAAAACACCACATCCATTTAAAGATATATCTCTCATCTATAACATAATGGGAGGTAAAAATAAAATGGCACGAATTTACCTTCTTGAGGATATTAATGATAATCGCTATATTGGATCTACAAGTGAATTAAAATTAAATTGTCGCTTACACACACATCGCCGGGATAAAAAGGAAATGGAAATGGGAAAAAGGAAGAATGGCTGTTCCTCCGCACTTTTAGATCTTCATCATTGCTCTATTACAGAACTTAAGATGGTAGAAAATATACCCGAACTAAGGACACATTGGGAAAAATATTATATTAATAATGTTTATCCTGAATGCGTCAATAAACTTAGATATGATTGCGATAAGGATGAAGTTCAGAAGAATTATTACGAAAAAAACAGGGAACAAATAATCCAAAACGTCAAGGATTACCGAAAAAAGAATAGGAAAAAATATAATAAAACTCGTCGGGCACATTATCAAAAAAACAAAGACAAGATTAATAAAAAGCGAAGGGAAAAAAGTGAAATGAAACGATTAGCAAATCTTTAAAGTTCGTTTAAAATTAAAGAATAAAATCTAAGTTATCATATAATGAAGATCCATAATTCCCATTCCCGCAAAGAACTATTTGATATTATTAGTGTATTTGAACTTCCAATTACAAATCGCAATGAATACAACAAAGCACAGATCCAAATGAAAATCATTGAGTGCTTGGGATTTTTTGATAAAATAAATCCTGATATGGATTATTTCTTCTGCGAAACAAAAGAAGATCTTATAAGATATTTAGAATATCCAAACCCTATGAAAACCTTAACAATTAAGGAAAAAGATGAAGTAATGACCCGTAGTAAAAAGATACTGAATTATTGTAGAAACAATCATTATCTGATGCCTTCTTCATATGTTTCTTTCGACGATGTTTATAATGATGCGGTTTATATTTCGAAACACGGAGCAATCCCTTCAGTTAGAAAAGCCATAGAGGCATTAAATAATGATCCAAAACTAGCATATCCCATAGAATTAAAAATCCCAAAGAGAGTAGAAAATCAAATTAAAAAGAAAAAGAAAGTAAAACTATCCGCAATCCCACTCTATGTAAAACACGGAAGTTTTATTATTGACTTCGATTAACAATCATTTTTAAGATGTCTAAGTGTGGTGTTCCTTCCATTGATCCTTCCATATCAGCATCCTTAAATCTTTCTTTATTAATTGTATTTCCACCATCTTCATTATGCACGACACAAATCATTAACAATCTAATATCTAAATTAACCATATTCTTTTCATTGTGTGCGATCATTTTCACACCTTCCCCTTGATTTCCATTTGCCCCTTTACTAATGAAACCTCCCATAGAGTTAAAATGTTTTTTAGTAAAGACGCAACACGCCTCGTGCCCCTGATGCTTGTATCCACAGCGAATTCCTGTAAGTTTATAATCATATTCAGGATACATAAATAACATCTGGGCACTTGAGGTAATCCCCACATTATGTTCTTTGAGAGCAGATACACTATATCTCAAATAAGTTGGATAATAAATATCATCACTATCCATACAGGCAATAATTTTGTGTGAAGCCATTTTCACCAAGCGATTTCTCTTATCCCCAATAGATCTTCTAATATCTTTTTCATATTTATAATTGACCGGACAACCGGATTGTTTCTTAAAAAAATCCAATTCAAAAGGTGAAAAGAGGTCTTCGGGACCATCTTGTAAAATACAGATTTCCATTTTCGATTTAGGATAATCCATATGAAAAATATTCGTCAGCATCAGAGCAACAAAATTCTTTCTTTTATAACAGGGAATAATGATTGATACACAGGGTAATTCATCATCTTGTAGAATTTTTTCAACTTCAGCAACTGGTAATTCTGGGATCTTTTCTTGTTCCGTCATTTATTCTTCTTAAAGATTTTATTTTTAATTAAATAATTAATTAATTCATTTTACAATGGGAACGAGAATAAAATTCATTAGCAAATTTATTTTTAGTTTTATTTTCTATCTGTGATTTGGAAGGTTCTTCTATATAAACTGCGGGATAAATATAATTAGTTTCTTTGAGCAGGTTAGGGATACTAATATCAATTGCTCTCCACCGTTTTAAGTTCAAAAGTTTTTTGAAGATCTCCTCAGCAATTTCCCAGCGAGGAATATAATAAGCAAGACAACAGACCATTCTGTATTTTTCATCAAGTGTATTCAGTCCTTGTTTATGTTGGATAATAAATTTTTCTGTATTTGTTATTTTTTTATTCATAATAAATCCACCTAAATAACAAAAAGTATCTGGAAGACTTTCTGGTAATTGATTTACTTGAAGAGCATCATCTTCTACGACAATACATTTATTTAATTTGTGATCTACAATATGTTTCAATAGTTTCATATGTGAAAGGAAACAACCAGTTTTTGCTAAATGTTGGGGGGTCAGTCTAATATTGTGATACGAAACCATTTTATCACAACTTTCACAATCATAGGATAGGGTTTCTTTTCCATTGACCCCTTCGAAATATTTGTATTCAGTATTTTTCCATTGAGGAAGTCTTTCACTATCTTTTAGAGAAATAACAAATTTATTGTATCCAGGACAATTAATAATATCTTCCCGTAAATAACAAACAAATGATATCCTACTAAATCTATTATTTAATCCAAGAACTCCAACCTCAAGATTATCTTTGTAAGTCTGCTGTGGATTTTCATCATTATATTGTTTATCTTCTTCTGTTTCATAGAGTTCAGTGTTTCCGTGGTATTCATGCACATTGGCCACGAGGAGATCCCCGTGTCGCATATCAATTGCTATTTTATATTTAGGCATTACAAAAAGACCTCCGTGATATTTATTCTCTTCCAATACTGATAAACACGCCCATCCACCAAAGTCTCCTGTATCCTTATGAACTGCTGTTCTAAAGTTTCTATTAATAGTTATTGTTGAGAATGGTGTCCCGTGGATATGATAATCATTCTTGATTGCCCTTTCCATTTGTGAAGAATACTGATCAGGCATCAATAGATTATATTGATCTCCAATTGCTTGAAAATATGGAATTGCTTCTTTAAATTTATCTAAATTTGTTTTTGTGTAATGTGATAAACGACAAGGTAAATCTACTCCAAGTCCTTTTGTTTTTCCATAAAATCCAATAGGACTACTTGCTGTTGTATTATTCACCCGCATTTTAGATTGTTTCATTTCACCGGTTTCCTTATCTTTTACCATATATTTAGCAGACCATTTATCTACTTTGAATAATTGTCTTTTTCTCCAATAAACACTTTCTGGATCAATGGGACCCGCTGCTGCTCCACGTCCTCTCGAAGCGACTGCTAAATTTTTACAATTATCCCAACCTCTTTTCAGTGTTTCTTCGCAAAAGGGTTTTTTACGGAATTTAAATACGGGGACACCTTCACAAAAGTAATCACAATCTTCATTAATAATATTTTCATAAGAATTACTTCCCATATATAATCCTTTGAATTTGTCGCATTCATCATTGGATAAACAATCGGCGGCATCAATATTAATAACACGAACCATCCTTTTAATTAATCATAGGAATATAATTTTAAATCACTCTTTTTAAAATTTGATTGGTATTTAAATAATAAATACTATATTATTAATATAGAAAATGTCTATTGAAAGCGAATTAGAACAGATGTATGCGAAGCGATACGACCGCCGTGAAATTAAGCGACCTCCTAGCGGATCCACACTCTATCAGCATAAGAATAATATTACAAAACTTCACACAGCCATCACAGGGAATGATGCTCAATTGTTCGGTCAAATGAAATGGATTGACGAGAAGTCTGGGGCAGAATTATTGGATATTGTTAAGACCCTCAAGGGACGCAAGGGGGACACGCTTGGTGTCGCCGCCCAGCGTTCCTATTTAAGTTCTATCCTTGTAGCGATTAGAGTAATTAATTTTTACAAGGGTCAGGAGACCCCTTTATTCCAGGAAGTAATGGATTTACTTCAAGTTCCCCTCAAAAAAGAAATAGAAGCATATCGAGAGCAACTGAAGGAAGAGACCAAAGAAAGTCTTCCAGAATATAGTGAAGTTATCAAACTAACTGAAAATTTTATCAATACAGACCAGGGAGATTTAGATATGAAGATTTTACTTCGTATCTACACTATTTACCCAATACGGCTGGAGGCAGCAGATCTAATCTATATTCAGGATCACGCTGAATACCGCAAAATGAAGAAGAATGAACTAACAAAAAATTATGTTGTGATTGGTAAAAAGAAGATCTTGTTTAGTTTTTCAGATTACAAGACCTCCTTGAAATATGGAACGGTTGAGTTCCAAATAAAGGATAAACTTCTCAAGAAACTTCTTCAAGAAAAAGCACTGATCACAACCAATCAGACTTCTATGTTTAATATTTCGCGTAATACTCTCTCAAAGAATATTACAACCTTCTTTGAAAAGAATGGGATGCCGGGGATCTCCCCAACAACTCTCGCAAAAGTAATTGAGACAAATGCTTATAATTCTATTCCAGAAGCAGAACGCGACAAGATGAAGACACTAAGTGAATTCCGTCGTCATTCTCTAGATACACAAATGAAATTTTATGTTCATTAACTCCACCACCAAGAGGAATTCTCAATCACACAATCACTATCTTTTATCTGGTCTATTTTTATTCTTTTTCCCAAATCATTTTGTAAAGGTCGAAGATCATTATGAATTTCTTTTAGTTCTTCGCTTAGTTCCCTGACCAATATTTTTAAAGATTTAATTTCTTTCATAGCAATATCAATTGGTTTCTCAATCCTAAATGGATTCGCGTTGGGATTCATAGACATTTATTAATATCTACTTTTTTATTTTAGAGATCATATTTAAAAATTCTGGGAGTTCTTTTTTGTGTCTTTTTACTAACATATCACATAATTTTTTATCATTCCTAGGATTATATCTTGGTTCCCCGCCACAATTGAGAAGTGGATAATCTTTTCTCCAGTTTTTATATTTATCAGGATAAATAAGGTTCATCCAATCATCACAGAAATAATTCTTAATCATTGGTGGAAATACAAATTCATAGATCACCCAGTGTGTTCTGTGAATTAAGAATTGTGTGGCGATATTATCATTATTTGAATAACCAGCAGACCAACCGATATAATTATTCTTTATTATTGATTTCTGAAAAAGTCTCAACCAATTTGGATCATTAGGAAGGCGGATATCATCTCCAAGAATTTTAAACCAGTCAAAACCATCCTCCATCGCGATTTTAAACAGACCGTTCCAGACGGCAACCACATTCCCTGGGTCTGGCTTGAATGGAACCCAGACTATTTCAAACTTAATAAAATTAGCGTTCAGTTTTAGTCTTTCTTCTTCCTTAGCATATATTGGATCATCGTAATCATATCCCACATATAGAGTAATAGGAACAGATGGGGTGTGGCGATCCAGCGTCCTACAGAGTATAGAATACAGATAAGTTTCTTCGATAGTTTTCCATTCTCTGTTTCTGGTGGTAGAGGGGACAAGGAAAGCAGTTTTGTCATTCATTTTAATATTAATAAGATTATATTTTTATATTATTCTTTTCAAAATGGAAGAAGATCCTTTAGTATTATTTCGTAAAAAAAAGAACATTGATATAGTAAGTTTAATGGGGGGTGAAAGGGTTAAAGATCCTTAAGTTTCTCAAGTTTTTTCTTCAACAATAAATAAGAATTTTTAAAACCTCTTAATTCCTCTTTTACTTTTTTAATTTCAAGTCGGGTGAAAATGACTTCACATCCATTATTCATTGCTTTATCCCTGTTCCTTTGATATTCCTGTTCGTATCGTTTCCTTAGTTTCCTAACTGCTTCAACGGGATCTTCGTCAAGATTTCCTGTTATTTGTTTAATAGCGAGAAGTTGTTCCTCGGTATTCATAGAGAGGTCTTTGTTTATTTTATAGTAAAAAAAATCTACAAACTATCAAATTTTTATAAGCAGGGGTTAAAAGACCTCCTCGTCTATTTACACAACTTCTTACGACACATCGCACACTTCTTGGTGGTGGTTTTCAACCTCTCCAAACAACCCTCGCAATACTTATGACCGCACTTCGATATTCCCAAATTCTCTGGTTCAATAGTATCCAAACAGACAGGACACTCGATCTTCTTTTTGAGAGCGATATGGAAGTCCTTTAGTTGATTGAGGACGAATTCGGGTGTCTCGGGAGGGAGTTGGTCTATTTGATTATACGCCTCTATGTCGCTAACC
>TARA_R110000796_G_scaffold172364_1_pt1 | contig 12803 bp, 17 predicted proteins | sample TARA_R110000796 | Tara Oceans TARA_R110000796 (sample SAMEA4397815) | marine metagenome | biome: Polar Biome; feature: [SRF] surface water layer (ENVO:00010504); material: water (ENVO:00002006), including particulate matter (ENVO:01000060) such as... | depth 5 m | reverse complement strand
GGTTCAAGTTCACCCAGCAAGGGTTCAAGCGGTGGTGGACTAGACTCAATAATTGGTTCAATTGGCAGTTTGTTTGGAGGCAGTTCCGGCGGTAGCAGTAGCAGTGGTGGAGGCTTCTTAGACTCAATTGGCAGTGGTATATCAAGTGCAGTTAGTGGAGTAGGCAAGTTCTTCTCCGGCTTCTTTGCAAATGGCGGAATGATTCCTGCAGGTGGTTATGGTATAGTTGGAGAGCGAGGACCAGAAATGGTAAGCGGACCAGCAATGGTAACACCAATGTCAGGAGGACAAACAATCAATTACAATATCAATGCAGTTGATGCTCAGAGCTTTGCCGCATTGGTAGCTAGAGATCCTGGATTGATATACGCAGTTACAGAACAAGGCCGTCGTAGCATGGCAACAAGGAGATAGGCGGATGAGCTTTCAATGGATATTTGATAACGCACAATCAATCAGTATTAATCAAAGAGGTGTGACAGCAAGTACCACATCAAGAGATGGTACAGTGCGAGCAACTTCAAGAGGTGGACAAGTTTGGCGCTTTGAAGTTACACCACCCAATGGTCCCAAGTGGAGCGAATACAAAGGCTTAATTGCCACTGCAGAAGTATTAGGCAAATACACAACTGCAAACATTCAATTCAATGCCGCAGGTTATGTGAACTACCTAATGACATATCAAGGCAATGCCGCAGATAAAACTGCTATCACTGCTAGTTGGACCACAGGCAATACAATTACACTAACAGGTGGACAAGCAACTTCAGGTTTCAATTTCAAAGCTGGTGATGTAATACAGTTGGGTTCAACAGGTAAATGTTACACAGTCAGTGCTGATGTTGCTTTTGGTAGTAACACAGTTACACTCAGCAGACCCTTGTTGGATGCCGCAGGTACCAATGTTACATTGCGTGTGGCAGAGAACTGTGTGTGGACTGTGATATGCACAGACTTTCCGGATTGGACCATATTCCAAAGGGATCAAATAAGTTGGAGTGGACCCTTTGTATTCTATGAGAGTTTGGTATAATGGCATATGACACCCAGGTAGCCCTTAGAAGCAACACATTCATTGAGATAGGTGTTAATCCTTCATTAACACTCACATTCTCAGACTATTTCAAAGCATACACCTTTGGTTCTGTAACCTTCACAGGATTAGGCAGTCTATTGAGTGTTACCAATCAAGCCAGTGAAATCCGTGCAAGTGGCAAAGAGATTATTATCACATTATCAGGTATTCCAGATAGTTCAATGCAATCAGTATTGAGTGTGGACTACAGAGGAAGTAGTGTTCGAATATACAGAGGTGTGTTTGATGTTACCACAGGTGAACTAGTGGTAACTGCAGGTGTAACCAATCCAGCACAGGAATTCAGAGGCATGATAACAAACTATGGACTTAGTGAAGATCACGACCATCCTTCATTGAGTAGTTCAAATACCATAGTGTTCACTGTGGCAAGTGAAGTTGGTTTGCTCAACAACAAAACCACAGGAAGAAGAACCAATCCAACAGATCAAAGAAGATTCTATCCTACTGATCCTAGTATGGATAGGGTGCCCAATCTAATGCGTAGTCAATTCAACTTCGGAGCCCCTTCATGAGTTGGTTAAACGACATTGTTGGCAATGCCGGTAGCATTATTAAAAGTGTTGGTGGCTTTCTAGGATCAAACTCCATTGGAGCAAGTGTTGCCAAAACTGCATTGATGGGCTTTGCCTTAAACAAAGTCACTTCAATGATGAGCAAAGAAAACGATGCACAAAGAGCCGCTATCAAAACCACAATGGTTGATCCAGGAGTGGCAGTACAAGTTACACCAGATACTGAACACAGATTGCCAGTGTTGTATGGACAAGCCACACTAGGTGGTGTTGTCACTGATGCTTGGCTCACAGACAACAATCAAACCATGTACTTCTGTGTTGCAATTGCTGAACAAACAGGCAACTTGTTGAGCACCAGTTCAGCCAGTTCATATGTGTTCAATGATATCTACTACAATGATCAAAGATTGGTATTTCAATCAGGTGGTACTGATGCAGACTATGGCATTGACAGAGAAGGCAACAGAGATGAATCAGTAAAGGATCTAGTTGAAGTCTATTGCTTTGCTGGCAGTTCAACTGCACCTGTTGTTCCAGAATACTACACCAATGCAGGATTAGCCAATGCTTACAATATCATGCCAAACTGGGGTGCAACCTTTACCATGAGCAACACATTGTTTGCAATTGTCAAAGTTACCTACAGTAGAGACAAAGGTGTTACTGGTGTACCAAACATGATGTTTACAATAACAAACTCAATGAAACTGCCTGGAGATTGTTTGTATGATTACATGACAAACACTCGCTATGGAGCAGGGATAGCCAGTACAGATATAGGAGCATAAACAATGGGCTCACTAGCAGATCTAAACACATACAGTGCAACCACTGTGACTTTTACCACAACAGACCTTGACATATCAATTGATACTGGTGTGGCATTCAATGTGCCTTACATAACCTATGACCTAGCAAAGACAATTGGTTCAAGTGCAACTGCAGGAGCACTAATAGATATCACACATCCAAACTGCACTGTGGCATTTCCAAACATAGCCAATGCAACCAACACACTAACAGTTACCACAGTGAGTAGCACAAACACAACCATATCAGGTATGAAAACATTTCAAGATTGGACCAGCAGTTTCTCTGTTGCCACTTGCAGTGCCGCAAGTACCACAATAACAAATGTGTTCAAGGATGTTGGTGCGACTGCTGACTTCACCCTGGTGGTAAATGCCACATGAGTACTCTTGCTGAACTAAACACCTACAGTGCAACCTCCGTAGTTGCCACTGCAACTGCAACTGCCACATTCAGCAAAGGCAGAAAGAATACTGTTCCGGTGTCAACATGGGATGTCGCCAAAGAACTAGGCACACTAGGATCAACAGGCACACTCACAGTCAACCATGTGTTTCTCACAGGCTATACCAGTTATACCTACCGCGACATAGTGTTGAATACCGCAGTAACACCAGACAACACTGTAACACTAACCGCAGTAAGTGGCACAGAGTATACCATAACAGGAATAAGCACACAAAGTGATTATCTATATGGTAGTGTGCTAATGGACATGTCAGAGGACTGCACAATCAGTGCAAGCAATCCAGATATAACATTAAGAACAACCATTACCAGTAGTGCTAGTTCAAGAACATTTGTTATCAACACAACCATCACTGTGGTAGACAATCCACAACTGTTACCACCACAAGGTGACTTGCCTAATATTGTATTCACTGCTGATGCAACTGTTGCCATAGGAACACTTACACCAAAAATATTTGACAGTGTTAGATCACAACAGATACCAGAACAGTATGGTATTAGAAAACAGTTTGATCTAGATGGCGGTGGGGACAGTTCAATAGCAACTGCCGCTTCATATTTTGGCACAAAAGGATTAAGCATACTTGGCACAGGATCAATTGGTGCAGTGTACACAACACCAATTAGTCTAGCCAGTGACTTCACCATAGAAGTTTGGTGGAAGAGAATAACCTCTGGTTCAACTCCTTATACTGGCCCAGCATATCATTATCTTGGATTAACTACAGATTTAGCCACCGACACTAATATAGCCGCTAATACCGTTACTGTTTTCGTAGGACCTACGCCTCCTAACATTGCATATGGATCAACAAGGATAACTGCTAACAAATTTGGTATTGCGAGCAGTAATGGCACAGGTACCGCCCCAGCAGATTCTGTTGGCGTTAATGTATTTCAAGCGGATACCTGGCAACACTATGCCATCTGGAGAAAAGATGGTTTGATTAGACACTCATTGAATGGTCAAATTATGACTGTTGACGGTCTAGGTAATACCACCAAAGCAGATACGCAAACTTATACTATTCCTGGTATTTCGTTAGGACAAGATGGTAATGGACTTGATGTCTATTTTGATGATTATAGATTGAGTAATGTGGCGAGATACGGAACCACAAACTTTACACCAACACCAGATACTTTTAGCAAAGATGCATCAACACAGTGTCTGCTAAACTTTGAAAGCAACAACGCAGGTTTGACTGCAACTTTTGATGCCAGTGACTTTCAAGGAAATATTGTAGATCCACATATAAAAGAAAACAATCTCTATACACTAGACATTGTTACAGAAGACTCACCACAGACAATACTATTAACCACAACCAGTACTGAACCATTGAATCAATTCAGTGTGCCTTGGAATTACTATGATACATTCGGAAGTCTAAAATATATTGGCACACGAGAAGCTATCAACAGTTATCTTGCATCAATGAGCATAACCTATAACAAAACCTACACACCCGCCACAACTGAAATAGATTTTTATGATCCTTATGGTGATTTAACTCCAGCCTACCGTATAACTTGTGCAAACAACACAATAACAATTCCTAGTAACGCATCCGCAGGTCCTGGGCACATACTGTTTGATTTCACTGGCACTGCTCCAAACAGGCTTTACTATGATACAGTTGAAACTATGGAATTTGTGGCAAATCAAACTGGTACTGTATATCATGGAAATAGTTTCTGGTCAGGTTCTTCCGAACCAGGACTTGATCTTAAGATATTCAACAGCACTAACACTTTCTTATATGGAACCGACGCAACTCCTGGTTATGGCGTGCAAGTAACAGGCACTATTAATAGTGGATTTAATCATTATGCAGTTACCAAGCGACCAATCCTGGGCACAGTATATCTGATTTCTGATTTACCCTCAAGTGGAAATACAACGGGTGATGCATATATTGTGTCTAGTGCTGGAACCGAGGTGTATGTGTGGAATGGCAGTGCTTGGTACAGTACACTGCAAAAGTCACCACAGTACAAACTTTGGGTTAATGGTGTAGAGCAGAAACCAGCATATGATTATGATAACAGTGTTAGCATTCCAGACGGATACATCTATGGTACGCTTTTTAACCGATTTGCAATAGCCATAGATGCCAGCAGTACCAGTCAAATGCAAAAACTGCGAGTTAGTTCCTCTGTGAGATATACTGAAAACTTTGATAGTACAGTGTATCAAAACAACTTTGTACCACTGGACAGTGATACTATCTGTTTGTTTAGATTTGATAGTTTCACTGCATCAACATATCCACCAACACCATCACCTAGTCTTGGACATGCTGATGCCGCAGTATTCCCTGCACTTAGTTCAAGCCCAAGAGAGATAACTTATACGCTTACCAACCCTATTGGATGCGTAACTACAGTAACACAGCCTTATGTAGAGGACACAGAATAATGACAACCACAACACTACCAAATAGGTATCAAATCAACGGATTGGTTGATACCAACAACAATGTTCTTGCCAACATGGAAACACTTGCCACAACTGCTGGCAGTTTGATCAGCTTTGATGCAACCGAAGGCAAATGGAATGTGGTAATACTGAAAACAGAAACAACCACAAGAACATTCACAGACTCAGACATCATTGGCGGAATAAGCGTAAATGGTTCAGGACTAGATGAAATGTACAATAGTGTAATGGTGGAGTTTCCACTTAGAGACACTGCTGATGAAGTTGACTTTGTTAGAGTGGCATTGAGTGCTTCAGATAGAAATCCAAATGAACCAGACAATGAACTGGTAATACAGTTGGCACAGTGCAATGAACCTGTTCAAGCAGAAATAATTGCACTACAAGAACTTAAACAGAGTAGAGCAGACTTGATTGTTACCTTTCAAACAGATTGGACTGCTTCAGATATCAATCCAGGTAATGTTGTTGGTATTACAAACACACCTTATGGTTGGAGTTCAAAACTGTTTAGAGTTATTACCATTGAAAGAGTAGAAGATGGTGCAATCACATATTCAATAACTGCTCAACAGTATGATCCATTGGTGTATGATACATCAAACCTAAACAGATTTGTTAGATCAGACAGAAATGGTATTAGAGCCGCAGGTGCTATTGGCACACCAGTACAACCACAGGTAACTGATTTCAAATTGGTTGCAAGACCAAGACTAAGCATTGAAACCACAGTACCAAGTGGACTAGTTGAAAGCATGGAGTTTTGGATCAGCAGTGATGGCACAAGCTATTCACAGGTAGCAGAAGAGTTTCCTGTAGGTGGAGGTAACTTTCCTCCAGGCACAACTGTAACCACAGACTTTGATAGACTGGATGGACAAAATGTTTATGTAAAGACAAGAGGCATGAACTCAACCACAACTGGACCATTTTCACCAGCAAGTACACTGCTTGCCTTTGTACCACAACAACAAACTGATGCCATTGGTACTGTTACAGATGTTGTTGACAACACTGGTAGTAGTCTATTGGGATTGACTGCGGCAAATGGATTGATGGCAATTCTCAAAGGACTTATAGACGACAATGAAAGTGGCAATAACGCATACACTGGCACACCAGGATTGTTCAAAGAGTTTGAAACAACCTTTGGTACTGCAACTGGTGGTAAATCATTAACTGGTTTGAGTGAAGTTGACAATGTGTTTACCACAATCTCTGCATCAACTGTGGGCACACAATTGGCGGCTATGAGTGCTGGTAGTAACAGTGATTTGGTTTACGATGGAAACAATACCAACGATGTTACCAAGCAAATATCCACCAGTACTACAATACCCGCAGGTTACACTGCAATCAGTGCCAACATAGAAACACCGACAGTGACTGCTCAATGGAAATATGTTGACCACACTGGATCAGTTATCACTGCCCCTGCACAGGCTTTACAACCAGCATTTAATGTTAGTCTTCGAGTTGGTGCAACACTAGCATCTAGTACAATAGTAACACAAGCAACTGTTGACTGGACCAGTAACTATGTGAAACTATCCTTGCCAAATCCAACTGCTGGTACATATTATGTGGCGTTACAAATTATACAAACTTTAGATTTGAATATGAACTATACTGGAAGAACTGCTCCTGTTGGTGGTGGCGCAGTACCAGCGAACGAGATATTTTTGAATAATTTTACCACATTTGCTGGAACTAGCGATTGTACAATAAACTGGGAGCTTGTGAGAGACTAATGAATAGATATTTTTATAATGCACAAGGAACTATTACTCAAGTTTCTTTTGCCAAAAAACCAACACTGTTACCTGCATCATTGTCAGACAGTGTAGGATATATTGATGCAGAAGAAACTGTGCCTGCTGGTGATTATACAGTAGATTTAACTACCTACACACTGGTACCTAACAGTCAATAAATAACAACAGTGCAAATGCCACAGTATTTGCATTATCGCCCAAAGGAGATACGGCATGGCCGGAGTACTAACATTTAGCCAATATATTGGCGGCCCAGATCAATTGATCATGGAGCAATCTTTTCCCAGTAGTCAAAGAAGTGTGATTTACAATTATGGAGTGGATGTAAGCACATACACTTTCTCAGCTGAATATCAAACAGTTGTTGTAGATGCAGTCACATTCAACAGAAACACTGGGGCACCAAATTTCGCAAACAGTAATGTTATTGGAACTTTTCCAAAAGTAGATATTACAGGATCAGATGTACCAAGCATCATTAACTCAACTGCAGGTACAGTTGTGGTAAACTTCCCTGCTAATATGTACACAGGACCACTATACCCAGATGCACGAAAGAATGTGCCAATTGTGGTGTTTGGTTTCACATGGAATGTGCCGAATGTGGGAGTAACACAAATCCTAGTACATCGTTGGGCATTTATGCAAGCATGGGAGCCAGGCGTAACACCAGGTGACCCAACAACTGAAGCAGATTATACAGGAATAACAATATGAGTGCAACAATATCAGGATCAAGTGCCAATATTACTATATCAACTGAAGCAGTTGTTATACAAGGCGAAAACGGAGATACAGGCCCACAAGGGCCACTCGGAGCAACAGGCCCACAAGGGCCAACAGGACCAAGTGGAGCGGCTGCGGCAAAAGGCGACACAGGACCAACAGGAAACACAGGACCAGCAGGACCATCAGGCGATACTGGACCAACAGGATCAACAGGAAGTTCAGGAGCTACTGGACCTGCAGGGCCACAAGGTTCAACAGGTCCAACTGGATCTCAAGGTTCAACTGGACCACAAGGAGTTGGCAACACAGGACCAACTGGTCCAACAGGTGGTACAGGAACACAAGGTGCCACTGGTCCTACAGGAGCACAAGGCGCTGAAGGAAACACTGGTCCACAAGGATCTGGTGGAACTGGACCAACTGGACCTACCGGAATACAAGGTGCTACTGGCCCATTAGGCGTAGGTAACACAGGACCTGAAGGCCCAACAGGACCAACAGGATCAACAGGTGGCATTGGTAACACAGGGCCAACAGGCACTGGCACACAAGGCGATACAGGACCAACTGGTTCAACAGGTGGCATTGGTAACACAGGACCTACTGGTATTCAAGGAGCTACTGGCCCTACAGGATCAACTGGCGGAATTGGTAACACAGGACCACAGGGTATACAGGGCACACAAGGTGCTACAGGACCAACTGGTAATACTGGAACGCAGGGTGCAACAGGACCAACTGGAGCACAGGGCAGTGAAGGTATTCAAGGAGCTACTGGACCAACAGGTTCAACAGGTGGCATTGGTAACACAGGGCCACAAGGTATACAGGGTGCTACTGGTCCTACAGGAACATTTGGAGGAGCACTAACACAAAACTTAGATGTAGCCACTTATGATATTGTTTCAGTTTCAAACAGAAACATTGACATATTGCCAAACGGTACAGGTAAACTTGTAGTGGATGGTGATGGAACAAATGGTGGTGTTAGTATATCAGATGGTATCATTGATGTTAGAACTGGCACAGGCAACAGATCAAAGATATTGTTCTACTGTGAAAGTTCAAATGCACATGCACAAACAATTCAACCACAACCACACTCAGCCTCAGTAACCAATGTGTTAACATTGCCAGCAGGTGCTGATCAGGAATTGGTTGGTACACTTGATGCTCAAATACTAGAAAACAAATCATTAAAAACATTCAATGAAGTTTATTTTGATTATGGTACAAGCAGTGGATTTCCATCAGTGAATATAAACGATGGTAGTATACAAAAAGTAACTGCTATTGGCAATATAACAATCAACACCATAGCCAACATGGCAGCAGGTAATAGTATCACCATTATTGTGGTGCAAGATGCTACAGGTTCAAGAACACTAACATCAAGTATGAAGTTTGCAGGTGGAGCAAAGACACTATCAACTGCGGCGGCTTCTATTGATATTATCAGTGTGTTCTATGATGGAACCAATTACTATGCCAGCTTAACATTAGGATATGCATAATGCCGTTTGCAAGTAGAGGTGGCTTCCTATCACAACCAGCCGCGGCTGCAGGCAACACACGAAGAGTAGGTGCCGCAAGTACAAACGCCAGTCAAACCTGGGCATCCGGCACCGGTCCTAAAACTGATACCAGTATCAAAAAGTTTGGCACTGCATCAACTAATTTTAGTGTTAACACCTATGAAATATATGCAACTGGTGGTGCAGACTTTATGAGTTATGGAACTGATGACTTCTGCATTGAATGGTGGCACTACATTGATTCATTGAGTGGTCACAGTGCCAGTAGTGATATGTGTAGTTTGAACAAATCAGGTGGCATGGGTTGGAGATTCGCAAGAGGCTATAACGCTTCAGGACTAGGTGCAGGAACTAATGCAAAATGGATCAACATGTTTGCAAGAGGTATGGCGGATCTTGAAGCATGGGATATTACCACAGGAACTTCAGGTGCGCCATGGGCCGCAGGTCAATGGTATTTCTGTGTTTGGCAAAGAAAATCAGGAGCCACTGCATTTTGGCTTGATGGAGTGTTAAAGTCAGTTGGACATACCAATTCAGGTGGATCAGGCACAAGAAACTTCTCAGTACAAACTGCCACCACACCCGTAAACCTTGGTACTGCTGATGGCGGTAACGGAGCAGGTCCAATACACATTGATGAAATGTGTTGGAGCAACACCTGGAGATATGCGGATCAAAGCTCAGACTTAGATGCTATACCAAGTGCGCCATTCACTGTAGATGAATATACCACACAGTTGTTGCATATGGATGGATCAAACGGTGGCACTAGCTGGACAAACGCAACAAGTTAAAGAGAACAGATATGTATTATAGATTACAAGTAGGAACTGTAGATGGAATTGAATGTGGATATCAATGGAGAGAAATTGACATTGCGTTGTTTACCAGCATAGGCACTGGTGCCAAGCCAGAAGGCGATGCAGAAGCACAGACAAGAGATTCAACAGAAGAAAACACTGCTGGCCAAAACAGAACAATGTATTATTTGGCAGTGTGGAATCAAGACATCAACGACTGGACAAACTCAATAACAGATCCAGCCACAGACTATGAGGCTTGGGGTCTCGATGCCCCAGGTGCGTAGTAGGCTTGAAAAAACAAACCTAGAAGCACATGTTGATTTGTGTGCTGAACGCTATGATCGCATGGCAGATCACATACAACAACTAGACAAGCGAATCACTTCAATGGAAACAGTGTTGATTGAAATACGCAATGATCTACAAAAAATCCGCTACAGTGAAAGTCGTCGTTGGAACAGTGCAAAGGATTGGCTGATTGGTGTATTGGTTACAGTGTCAGGTTTTCTTATCATGGAACAGTTTTTCTAATTTGAAAAGTCTGTTGTTTCAGTGGTTCTCACTTTACAAGTATTGCAAATCTCTTTCCACCATCCCTTTTGTTTGACAATTGAACATTTTCTCTGTGTGGTTACAGTTTGACTGCATCCTCTACCAGGGCAACTCATTGGCTTTGTGAATATTCGTGTTACCACGGGTCTATCATCAAATTCAAATTTATATTCACACACTTGATCTAATTTTTGTAAAAACAGTATTCTATCCATAACAGTATTTACGGAGAGCTTGACAAATGGGAATATTTACAGTATAATAGTTGAATACTAAATAGTATTGTACACAACAAAGAAAAAACAAAACCGCCATATTTTGTTTTACTTCCTTTTTACCACTCTTATAAACTAAAAGTGTTGTGTACCCAGAATAGGTTCCTAGTAGTTCCTAAGCTGACATAACAAACTAACCTCCTAGTGCTTAATCCCTTTTGCTACTAGGAGGTTTTTCTTTGGCCAAAACACCTAAAAAGGTTGACATATCTAATATATGTGTTATTATAAAGTATAGTTAGAAAACAAAAACAAAGGGAAAATACAAAATGGCTACTAACATAGAACACAATGGTTTGATCGAAAATCTCAAAGGCAATAAGGTTATTGATTTCCAATTATTTGAGGATAGCAAATACAACGAACGAAAGAACTTCAAAAAACAATTCAAGCGTGAATGGAACAGTAATCACGACAAGATTGAAAAAGAGATGGAGCTAAAAGAAAAAGCATTGAAGGATCTTAAAGAACAATGGTTAGAAAGTGCTTTTCCAGATGAAAAGAACATTGCTTCTTTTTCATTCAAATACAAAATTCAAATTGTTATTATTGCGCCGACGGAGTAATAAACCAAAAGAAACAAAAAGGTTGACATACAGCATATATGTGTTATGCTGTGTGTACAGTTAGAAAACAACAACAAAGGGAAAATAAAATGTCAAACATAGAAAAACAAATAGCAAATTGGGCAACTAAGTGGAAAGATGTTGTAGGCACTACCGGTGATCCACTTCCTTTAGGATGGGTTGACGCAGTTTGCGACAGTGGCATTTCACTAGACGGTGTTGCCGAGTCTGAAAAACATTTAGATTATACTACAGTAGATCTTCCAATTACTGATAGTATGAAAGATGAATTTTGGGACATTATAGAAGAAAATGACTTAGGTGACGAAGAAGAAGTGCTAGGTGATTATGCAGATATTATTAAAGAATCAGTTCTGTAAATAGGTTGACTTCAGAGAGAAGTGTGTTATAATACATGTATAGTTTAACAAAAAGGGAAAATACAAAATGGCTATAGTTTACAAAGGCAAGGCAAAACAGTTACCATACAGTAACCAGTTCAATGACTTATATGCGTTGGTTAGAGCAGAAGGTTACAAACAATTGGAAATAGTATTTAGACCACTAGAACCTGGTATGTGGCAAAATCACCTATCTTTGAGAGCAGTGAGGTTCTTTCCAGCTTGTACAGAGAATGATATGCAACCTACTGTGACAGTTAATGTTGCATATGATGACATCTATGAGATACTAGAAAGGCAGTTGTTAGAAAACAAAGCCTACCAGCATAAACTACAAAGTTTGAATTAACCCTGGAAAAACCCTGTCTACTGGTCATATTAGACGGGGTTTTTTTACCAGAAAAATTAAAAGTCACGATCGAAGAACCTTCAGCTACATTGGTACCAGAACTATATATTTGTGAAGTCGTCGACGGTCGATTGCTTTACCCTGTGCAGTGTCTAGCCATTGTGCAGGGTCCTTACCACAAAGAAAGAACACAAGATGCAACCATTTGAATACTATCTAAACAATCCACATGAACTAATGCTATTGGCAGAATCAATCACACCTATGGATATAGTATACCACAGTCACAGAGTGTTTGTGAAGGATCCACAAGTAACTGATTTAGAATCAGTGGATCATCTGTTTGCTTCAATGGGCTTGTTACAATTGTACTATGTGATTGAAGACTATGAACAGTGTAAAATCATGCATGACCTCCAAAACACCTAAAAGAGGATACAGATATGCAAAATAAAGACTACTATGATAGGATACTTC
>TARA_R110000796_G_scaffold27283_12_pt1 | contig 12878 bp, 11 predicted proteins | sample TARA_R110000796 | Tara Oceans TARA_R110000796 (sample SAMEA4397815) | marine metagenome | biome: Polar Biome; feature: [SRF] surface water layer (ENVO:00010504); material: water (ENVO:00002006), including particulate matter (ENVO:01000060) such as... | depth 5 m | reverse complement strand
TGCTTCAGCGCCGTTGTCATCTTCTACATCAAGCAGCGTATAAGCTAATACTGCATTGAGGTTGTCTGTTATATATCCAGTGACTTCAACTTCAAACCCTTTCGATTCGACATTGGCACCTTTATAATAATAATTTCCGTTGGCATTAAGGCCGGCGTAGCTAGCGAGGTTGTTTTGCTCAGCGCTAAATAGTGCAAAGGTAGCCATTAAATCATTATCAAGCCATAGGGTTTTAAGCCCAAGCTCGTAATTTACGCCTTTAGTTGGGTCTAAAAAATACCCATCGTAATCATACTGCTCTTGCGGTTGGTAAATATCTGAATAACTGAAATAGGTGTTTATATCCTCTGTGATGCTATAAACCACACCTGCATAAGGGCTAAACTCGCTCTCGTCATTGTCTATATCAACGCCGCTATTAATACCTTCGCGGGTATATTTAATCGCATTAAAACCAGCAACCACGAATAGGCTGTCATTGATATTGAACTTAGTTGAACCATAAGCGCGAAGTAAGCTTACATCTATATCAGAGTACTCTACTTTATCGCCCCATTCCGGTTCAGGGATCGCATTGAGATCGTAAGGGAAGGCTGGCGTTGGGCCATATGCAGGAGTGGCTGCAAAATCAAATGGGTGTTGGTACATGTATTTTTTACTTTGAGAACCGCTTAATCCCAAGGTGAGCTCATGATCTTGACCAAATAAGCTGTAATGACCAATTGTGGTGATGTCTACAATATTGGCTGAAAATTCAGTGTCATAGCGACCAGGCCAACCATTTAATCCTAAGCCTGTGTCCTTATCAATGGTTCCAGAAGCATAAAATAACTTACTTTCATCTTCTAAACCTTGATGGTTATAAGCAACCTTAAGATCCCAATCGTTAGGCAGAATGTAAGTATACTCAACAAATGCGGTTGTGTTGCTAGTGTCCCACATGGTCCACTCTTGTGTTGTGGTCGCACTGGTATCCCACTCAGCTTGGGTGCCGTCAGTATAGTTAAATACTAATCCCCCCCAGGTATTGCCGTCTGTGTTGGCATCTTGGTATGAAAACCCTAACGTTAACGTTGAATTGTCTGTTAATTGGCCATCAACAACAGCGTAAATATAGCCACGATCGTTTTCTAGGCCATCTAGGTATGACCCTTTGTCTTCTACCACCGCAACAACTCTACCAGCCCAACTACCGCTTTCTGTTAACAGGGCTGAGTAGTCAGCTTGTACGCGCTTAAAGTCATCCGAACCGTAGGAAACGCCTACTTCGCCTTCATTTTCATTCGTTGGGCGTTTACGGACATAATTAATGGTACCAGCAGAATTACCTATTCCGGTAAGTAGCCCGTTAGCACCACGAATAACTTCAATTTTTTCATAACCGTAAGCTTCCATTGCACCAGTGACGATACCCCAGTCATTAGGTAAACCGACGCCATCAATTTGGGTACTTTTAATTTCAAAACCGCGAGAAGTATATTGTGTGCGGTTAGTTTCCCATTCTTCAACATTAATACCCGTCGCAAGACGAAGTACGTCATTAAGGTTATTGGCCCCAAAATTAGTTATCTGTTCGTTGGTCACCACACTTATTGACTGAGGAGTTTCATCAATCTCCATGGTTAACCCGGTCGCGCCTTGGCTAACGCGTTTATAACGAACACCCAAGATTTGGATTTTTTCGATATTTTGATCATTGTTGTCAGCATTTTGTTGTTCGGCTGCAAGGGCGAAGGGCTGTACTAGAAAGCCCATAGCCAAAACTAATGATGAAAGTGCAAAGATGTGTTGAGGTTTCATGTTTTGCCTTATCTTTTTTAGCGCTAAATAATGTTAATGAGGGTACATAATAACTATCAGGTACTAATGTTATTGCTAATGATTATCATTAGCAACCGTTGGTGACGGTTACATTAATAGAAATGGGACGATTAGCACAAAATTTACAATTGATAATAATTATCACTCAATAGTTATTGAGATTCGTTATCAATCGTATTAGCATATGCGGGATATTCATCTCTATAAAGACAACGGACAAATTTGGAAAACAGATGGCAAAACTTAGTAATAAATTTTGGTTTAAGCTTCATGGCTGGTTTTCATTGCCCGTATGGATAATTTTTTGTTTCGTGTGCCTTACAGGAACAATTTCAGTGGTAAGTCATGAATTAACCTGGCTTACAAATCCTGACTCGAGGGCAAGTAACCCGCAAAATCTGGCAGAAAAACCGATGTCAGAACTCGTTGAAATTGTGCAACAAGCGCACCCCACAGCAAACATCACCACAGTGATGAGCTTTGAGTCTTATCTGGTTAATGCGGTTATTTTTAACGATAGCGATGCGCCTTTTGCCATTGCTTATGTCAATCAATACACCGGCCAAATACAAGCAATTAATCTTGGCATGACCTTCACTAATTTTATGCGCTCATTACACGGTTGGTTACTGTTTCCATGGCATGTTAATTACAGTGTCGGCTATTACATTGTCTGTTTTATGGCAATTGTGATGTTGGGTGCATTGGTTTCTGGACTGGTGATTTATAAAAAGTTCTGGCGTTCATTTATCCAGCCAAAATTACGTTTAAATCAAGGTAAAAAAACATTGCTTGCAGATTTACATCGATTGGCAGGAGTGTGGTCAATGTGGTTTTTAATGCTTATGAGCATTACGGGTTTATGGTATTTAACACAAGCTATTATGTGGCACAACCACATAGATTTGGAGCCACACGCGCCATTAATTGAAGCAAGCCAAGTGCCTACATCAGCAAATGATGCTCCCATTAGACCGTATACGTTATCTAATGCGCTGCAAGTAGCCGAGCAAAAATTCCCGGGTTTTAAAAGTACCTACATTATGCTTCCAGAGCACAATCGAGATACTTATAAAGTGTATGGCCAGGGAGATCATATTTTCTATGATCAGTATGCTTATGGTGTGACAGTGAATCCCTGGAGCGGCACTATTGAAAGTGAAAGATCGCCAGCGGCAATGACAACCTTACAAACCCTATCGCATATTGCTGATCCACTGCATTACGGCACAATAGGTGGTTTGTGGACCAAAGTGATTTGGTTTATCTTCGGTATTTTTCTAACGGGAATGTCTATCACAGGATTTTTAATGTGGGGAAGTCGAACCGTAAAAGCCGCCAGAACCGACCTAGATGCTCCGTTGGCAATACACAACCCACAACTTGTCGAGCAGGAAGGTAACTAATGGCCCGCATTAAAAACACCATATGGAATCGTTACAAATATAAAATAAATGGCTTAGTGCTAGTGCTAGTTTGTTATTTTCTATATCAGTCTCTATTCCCGCAATTCCCTGATGCATGGGAAACTAAAGCGGTTGGCGCTTTTGAAATAACACCTATGCCGTATGATCTTGATCCGCCATATCTTCACGATGGTACCTACACTAAGGATTTTTTATTATTGTTTAGTAAGGGGCAGGTAAACAAGATCCGTCAAGCATATTTAAATATTGGCACAGAGCCTCTACCATTAGAAACATTACAAATGGGCGATGCAGGTATCTTGCACGGCAGTCAGCACGGACAAGAAGTTCATGCTATTGCACCAGAAGTATTAACAGCAGAACATAAGGCTTGGTTAACCATTGAAAATTGGCAGGGGCAACAACAAGTCATTAGCTGGAAGTTACCTAATGCACTTTTTCAGCCATCAAACTAACCGATTATAGTCCTTGGAACGGCTTGGTATTATCAAGCCGTTTGTCGATGTTAAATGTAATAGCATTGCATTTAACATCGTATTCTTAGGCAGTTAAATGCCAAAGGCTTCGCGTTCAGAAACACATTCGTATTCAGCCATTTCAAATTCACGGCATATCAGCGGCCGAACTTCGTAAATCGAACACATCATCGTGTCTCGGTCTAGCGCTGCACACCAACCATCATCAAGTCGGCGCATCACTTCTCCGCCCCAATTATCTTTGGCTATATACACTTTAGGCACACCGGTTTCGGTTATTAACATTACTTCTAAACGGCAACAACAGGCTTGGCAATTTGAACAGGTCACAGCTGCAGGTTGCTCTACAGCGCTTATCGATGCGGGAGTCGATGATTTATCGGACGACTCAGGGAACATGGTAATGATATTGGTGGGCATTTAAGGGCTGCAGTTGAACATTTGGGCTAAGGATACCGTAATTTTACGGCGTTGACGTTATCTGAGCACAAATAATCATGAGATTGGAATTTGCCAAGCTAACTCAATGAGCGCTTGGCTATTGAGGATTACAACGTAACCACTTTACCGGTTAGTGCAACGCCTGCAACAATATTGCCAGCACCGCACTGGAAAGTGTCATTGCTGCTAGTAAGATTATTTTTATAATTTGATTTTATTTCAACGACAGCATTACCGCCTTCTTTAACCGCTCGCTCTTTTAGCGCGATCATTGCCGATAGAAACACCCAATGGCAAGCTTCGATATCAGATTTGTTAAAGGCATTGGTCTTTTTGTTAGCACTGAATTCACCGATAATTTTTACTGGCTCTGAATAAGCCTGATCACCAAAATAAAACGCGACATTGCTGCCAAGTTTATTTTTTGCGTGTTCTGTACTCAGCGCATCTGCTACCGAATAACTGCCGACATCGTCGCGGGCATAAGAGATAGAAGGTGCAATAGCGAGTGCAAGCGATAACGCGATGATTTTGTTTTTCGTACTATTGTTTTTCATACTAAGAAACATCCTTTTAATTGGTTTGGCTTTTACGGTGAAAATCCTTTGTGCGAAGCAAAATAACATTAACTCACTGATTTTACACCTATCAATGAGAAATATTCAATTTTTAGGTAGATGATAACGTTAGACAGATGATAACGTCAGATAGAGACAATAAAGCATCAGCAGGTGCAATACAGAGCGTTGATTTATTTGGGTAAAAATAATGTCTATGCAATGATAATGTTTATCCAGTAATAAAGATTATCCACCAGACACCGACAATGACGAGTTCATATTTGCTTATTCATTAACCTTGGAGAATGTCTAACTGGTGTTGAACAAATGTGAGCATATAAGCCTTATCTCATCACTTTGCTACAGCGTTACGTTGAATCAGCTTCATTAAGGGTAACGCTTCTCTTCCCTGTGATGGCGAGACAAATAGCATGGTTATTACTTTGTTTGTCTTAAACAGAGACGGGGAGAACGGAGATAAATGTAACGGCTTGCATTACTTAAGCCCATAAGTTTATCAGTACGATAGCTAATGTTAATGCTGATGTGCCGACGATAATGAATTTCCTTCGCTGTCATAAAATCCTGAAGCGCTGTGTTCAATAAAACCTAAGTTGATCATTTTTCTAAAAAACGGATCAGATTCATTATCGCCAATATCAGCAAAGTCAGTCGATTGGTATGCAGAGAATGTATCTAACTGTTGTTGAATCATTTTGTTGTCGTAAGTCACTTTGGTTAATTGCCAATTTACGGCTTTACCTGCAGATTCACCTTTATCTGACAATACAGTACTAATGCGTTGTGCTAGTTTTTTTGCTGGAAACCACCATATATCAACCGTTTTTGTATTTGTTTGTTGTTGATAATGTTCTAGTTTATCGCAACTTTGCCCTGTCGTTTCAATGAGTGTTGACTGCTTTTTAAATAACGGATGTAGTAATTGTGCATGATATTGCCATGCTTGATTAGATATCGTCTTGGTTGCTTCATATTCAATGGCGCGTTTGTCATCAATAAAGTATGAGGTTTTTTTCATGTGATTATGTGGCAGTGTGGTCCATTGTGTTGCTACTTGTTGATTGCTGATGTGAAATACAGAATTTTGGGCTCTTAATAGTACCAGTTGGTTTTGTTTGTTTGATGCTGCATCGCGAGTCGTTTGTTCAATGTTATAGGTCGCCATAAGCGTAGTTGATTGGCAAGTGTCACTTGCTGAAGCAAATAACGGGAAAGTAATAGCGGTTAGTAACAATAGAGTTTTCATGTGTTTCATCTTATTGGCTGATTAAGTATCAAGGTGGAAGCTAAAAGTTAAAGAATAGGGGCATGCCCCTATTCTTTATTGATGACTTATTTAGCGGTCTTTATTGAGTTGCACCAGAAAGGTTGCCAGCGTAATCCATTACATGGAATATTAAGCTTTGCTCATTAGTCCCTGTAATTAAGTGAGCGCCAGGTCCTACAGCAAAAACGCCAACGTCTTCACCTGCATGCGTTTCACTGCCTAGTGGCACTAGCGACTCTTGGTGGAAACCTGCTGTAGATGTATCAACATCGGTTAAGTCAACACGGCCAGTTACCGCAGCCGCTGCATAACTGGCATCGGCATCAGTTTCTGTCCCTAAGTCTCTAAAGCCAAGGCCGTTGGTGTAACCTACCGTGGTATAAGGCATATCGTCTGAGGCTAAACTTGGCTCGGTCGCACCAATACCAACCACTTTACCTAAGATTGGGTTACCGCGTTTAGGGTAGCCTGCAATGGTAAATACATGGCTGTGATCAGCTGTAACAATAATTAAAGTGTCTTCTTGGCTTGTTGCATCAACCGCGACTTGCACAGCTTTAGCAAACTCAATCGCGTCATTTAGCGCGTTGTAAGCATTTCCGGCATGGTGAGCATGGTCAATACGACCAGATTCAACCGTTAAGAAGAAACCTTTATCATTATTATTAAGCACCTTAATGGCAGTGGCGGTCATTTCTGACAAGCTAGGTTCGCCGGCAATATCATTTTTACGGTCAGCTTCGTATTGCATGTGCGATTCGTTAAATAAACCAAATACCCGCGGTGTTGTTTCTGTGTCTATAGCATTAAATGAAGCCTGGTCAAATACATAAGCACTTGTTGCGTACTTAGCTTGCCATTCTGCGGTTAAGTCACGGCCATCAGTACGGTCACCTTCAATGGTACTGACTGCGTCACTGCTGTTATATGCGGCATCTTTAGGTAAAAAATGACGACGACCACCACCCATAACCACTTCAATACCATCAACATCTACACCGGCATATCGAGCTTCTAAATTGGCTTCAAAATTGACTAACTGTAATGCAATATCTTCACAATTAGCGCGTTCAGGGTTGTTGGCAATGTCCATATCTGAGATATCTTCCCAGTTACGATCCGCTGACTTTGCATAAGTTGCAGCCGGTGTCGCGTGGGTAATACGTGCGGTAGAGATAACACCCGTTGATTTACCTGCAATTTCAGCTAACTCTAACGCAGTGATCATCTCAATGCCTTTGGTGCTAGCGCAGTTGCCACGAACCACATCTTCGTCAACACCTAGTACGCCAGCATCCGTTTTAATGCCCGACATCATCGCTGTCATTGTTCCTGCAGAATCTGGTGTTTGTGCATCAACGTTGTAGGTTTTCGCTAAACCAGAAAATGGGAATTTATCAAAGCTTAATTGGTTTTCTTCACCCATCATGCCTTTATTTTGACCATCTAAAATACGTGCAGCGGTTACCGTTGAAACACCCATACCGTCACCAACAAATAAAATCACGTTCTTAGCTGAGCCTTTAAGTGCGGTTATTTCTGCTGCGGTAGATGCAGTTGCAATCGATACGTTGGCATTGTTTGCTAATTGGCTATCAATTTTATTCCAAATATCGTCTGCTGTTTCTATTTCGGCAGCACCTTGTTTAAACCATGAGTTATTTAAACTGCTTAGTAGTTCGGTATCATTTACTGTGGTCGCAGCAGGCGAACATACATATTGAGTTGATGTGATTTCTGACGCATCTAAAACGGTATCTGCATTTGTATCGATACCCGAGTCGATTTGCACACCACCATTGAGACAATTAGCATTACCTACCGCTAAGGGGGTTTGGGTAATTAACGCGTTGGTTCCGTTCGTACCATTAGCACCGTTTGATCCATCAGAACCATTGATACCGTTAGTTCCATCTGTGCCATTGTCACCGTTATCGCCACAAGCTGATAATGCAAAAACCAATGAAACTGTTAATGTTGATAATATAAATTTATTCATCATAAAAACCTTATAGGGTCTATTGACCAACTAAACCAAGAGCACGATTGATTAAATGGAATACAACGCTTTGTTCAACAGTACCTTGAACTAATTGCGCTCCTGGGCCTGATGTATGAATAGCCACATCTTCCCCCGCGTGAGTTTCGCTGCTCAATGGAACCGTCACTTCTTGGTGATAACCAGAGGTTGTTGTATCGATTGCGGTGATGTCTTGACGGCCTGCAACAGCTTCAGCAGCATAAGATGCATCGCCATCTGTTTCAGCCCCTAAGTCTCTGAAACCAAGTCCATTGCTATACCCTAATGTGGTATAAGGATTACCAGCTGAATCTTCGCTAGGCTCAGTCGCACCAATACCAACCACTTTACCCAAAATAGGATTACCACGTTTTGGATAGCCTGCAATGGTAAATACATGGCTGTGATCAGCAGTGACAATGATTAGCGTTTCTTCATCATTTGTGGCGTCTAATGCCGCTTGAACAGCATTTGAAAACTCAATAGCATCATTAAGCGCTGTGCTTGCGCTGCCAGCATGGTGTCCATGGTCAATTCGTCCAGACTCAACCGTTAAGAAGTAACCTTTTGGGTTGTTATCAAGTATTTTAATGGCTTTTTCTGTCATTTGAGACAGGCTGGGTTCGCCTGCAATATCATTGGCTCGGTCAGCTTCGTATTGCATATGCGATTCATTGAATAAAGCAAAAACACGTTCAGTGGATTCTGTATCAATGGCATCAAATCCAGTTTGGTCAATAACGTATTGACCATTTGGATACATAGCACTCCATTCTGTGGTCAAATCGCGGCCATCGGTACGGTCGCCTTCAATAGCGCTAACGGCATCGACACTATTAAATGCGGCATCTTTAGGTAAAAAATGACGACGACCACCGCCCATCACAACATCAATGCCGTCTACATCAACACCGGTGTAACGTTGTTCTAGATTTTTTTCAAAGTTAACCAGTTGTGATGCGATATCTTCGCAATCTGCACGTTCAGCATTATTGTCAATATCCATGTCTGAGATATCTTCCCAGTTACGGTCTGCTGATTTTGCATAGGTGGCGGCTGGCGTTGCGTGAGTAATACGTGCGGTTGATAGCACACCCGTCGATAAGCCTTTTATTTCGGCTAACTCTAAGGCGGTGACTACTTCATTGCCTTTGACTGAGGCACAAGTACCACGAACGACGCCTTCATCAACACCCAGAACACCAGCGTCTGATTTTAAGCCGCTCATCATGGCTGTCATGGTGCCTGCTGAATCTGGTGTTTGAGCATCTACATTGTAAGTTTTAACCAGAGCTGAATAAGGAAATGTTTCAAAGCTTAAGTAACCTTCTTCACCAGAATTACCGGCTAATTGGCCTTTTAAAATCCGAGCAGCGGTAAGTGTGGAAATCCCCATACCATCGCCAACAAACAAGATGACATTTTTTGCTCTTGTTGATCTTGATTGTTGTAATTTTTCTGTGATGGTTGCTTGGCCGTCTTTATACCAAGCATTATTGAGTTGTGTGTCAGTCGTTGTCGCTGCGGTTGCAGAACCTGCGTATGTTGCCGAAGACAATATACTAGCGATAACCACTGATAAGCCTTGTTTGAGCATATTCATATTACCTATGTTGTAGTTAAGTTATTTGAGAACCTGGCCATAACATAGAGGTTTACAATGAACGTTAAGTAACACTGCGATTACAATTTGATTACAAGAGTGTTTGGGTTTTATGTGCATATAATCAAGCTGCTGATTTTATTGTTATTTAATAATGATCCCTGTATTGGTGTTATTACCGAATAATAAGTTTGTTTGGTCGCTATGCTACTCAATGTTCGGAATGTAATTAATAGTAACACTATGATTAAATTATATTTTATGAGTAAATAATCATAAATTCTACCGTAATCTGAGTTGAAAGAGATTAAGTTGATTAGCTATAACTGAGGGGCATCGTTGTACTCCTACCTTGCTCGTGTGTTTATTGACTCAATCAATCGCAGCCCTACCTTATGGCAGAATAGTTGAGTAAGATGTTATTAATTAAAACTATTAAATCAGGACTGTTTGTATGGGGGAAGTTATGAGTAAAGAGATGAATGAAGCAAATAGTGAAGTAAACAGTGACAAAATGAGTGAGTCTGCTTTAAACGCATTGAAAATCGCGTTTACCTACATGCCTAAATCAATTGAAGTGACTAAGTATGAGTATGGCGACAGCTACCAAAAAATATTAGATCACATTGAAACCGTTAGGGAAATATTACTGATTAATGATGTTGATCCTGAAGAAGTTTATGGTGAGGTTAATCCAGAGAGCACGCCCAACTCAACCTATTGATAATGTTTATTTTAGATAAATATGATTCTATATTATCTTGGGAAACCAATGTTTTTACGTGTGGTGGGTGGGAAAATGTTATTTTATATCAATCATATATAAAGTTTATGGTGATATTAATCAATAGCTTAAGCGGCCGCAACTGGCGGCGTTATGTATTTAGGATTATTTATAGCCAACTCAAGGATGAGGAATCCAAATGAGATTCAAGAATAAGCTCAAGCGAGCACAATTTGGTGCTTTGACTTCATGTCTAGGCACTTCTCTATATATGTCTATTCTCGTGGGAAGTTCATCACCTTTCATAATGCTTGGTTTGTAGTGGGCACCTAGAGCTAAAGTGACAACAAGGCTTATCAAACTACTAACGTTGGTTGTGTACTTAATAATCTCTAAAACTAACATCCAAACAGTCATCTGATTTCCAGCTTGATTGATATCAAGCCGCGAGTGCTGATTTAAATCTACCGTATTGCTCATCATTTTCCATATAACGCTCAGTTTGTTGATTATTTTACTTGGATTTATATATTTAAATAGTGCAGAGGACTATCGCAATCAAAGCTAAAAGCAGTTATGTTAATTAACCATAAAAATGAGAGACATAGTTTTGCCTAGTTGCAAAAGGAAGATGCTAAATGAATGATATTGCATTAGAAGAAAAACAAAATATTGTTAAAAAACTATTTTCCGGTGGGTTTAGATTAGTTGATGTCTTTTGGGCTGGATTCGTTTTAATAAGTGTAATTATTAGTTTAATTGTTTCAAAATTAACAACGGTAGAGTCGCTAATTATCGGAGATTGTTTAAAGTCTGTTTATTTTATCTTGATTAGTATTGCTGTCTGGAAGTCTGCGAGTACATATCAAGGGAAAAAAATATGGTCTGTTTTAGCTAAAATTTGTTCAATACTAACTATTTTTGGCAGTATTTTTGCTCTTGGTTCCTGGGTTATGTATGTTTCTTCAAACTAGCAACATCATTTGACGTTGAACTAAGCTGCTCGGAACAAAATGATGCTTCAATAGATTGAACTACAGATATTGAATCAACTAGACTTAGAACAGATGTGATTGAACACCACAATGACAAGGGGATTTCAATGAAATACGTACAAATCAAGCCTTGTAATCAATTAAAAATTGCTCTTCAGCCCAGAGCCGATATCAAAAAAGAAAACTCCTTTAGTATAAAACTTATCAATTAACCTTGACTCGGCATAGGGCAAGTCTACCAAGCTGTTTGCGGCATGCAAAGTGCGCATCGCACAAATGCTAAAACGTTATGTGCCAAAGAGAGGCTCAAGTTTTGCGTAATTATTACATCGTCTTATTCTTTATCGCTTCTTTATTTGGATGTGGACAAAAAGCTGAATCAACTTCGGAACAGGTTGAGAGAAATATTGTTCAAAGCTTGAAAGTTGGAGATGATGCTAAAGCTATTGAGAATTATCTTAGTGCCCAAAACATCCCTTTCACTTATGACAAATACACCAATAGATTTCAGGGCATAATTCGAGATGAAAGCTCAAGCTTACATGCTATTACTATTTCAATTGTATTGGATAATCAGCAGAGGTATATCAACGTTGAAGTTAATGATAGCTACACTAGCTTGTAAGGTGCATAACAAATTACCTAAGTTAGTCACAAAAAGCCAAATCGAAGATAATAAAATGATAGATGCCGATGAGTTAGCGAGTATCCAAAACATGGATGTTTTGGCTAAGCTCACATGGAGGTGCTTGCAGCGTCTCGCTTAATCATCAGCACTATGAGTTTCCCGTGTTCATCAATATTATGTCGTCATTATCTGTTTGTTATTGAGCACTCGCTTACCCTGAAACAGCGCTCACACTACTATATCTCTACAATCAGCTCTACAATAAGCTACTCAATCAACCCCACAATCTCCACGCTAACCCCGATGCTCGCGATGTCGCTTGTTTGCTGGCTTTTTCAAATATCATGCTAGTGCCTAAACAATAAAAATGATTTTTGGCGCGGGTGATGGCGGTGTAAAGCAGTTCTTTACTGAGTAGCTGCCATTGGGCGGAGCTGGGTTTATGCGGCAATACAAAGCTGACTTTATCAAACTCGCTGCCTTGGCTTTTATGTACTGTCATGGCGTAGCACGTGTCGTGGCTTGGTAAGCGTGCGGGTAATACTTTAAGCAGGCTGCCATCGGCCATAACAAAGTGGGCCATTAAGCGACTTGGCTTAGTGCTGTCTTGCAAGATTAAACCAATGTCGCCATTAAATAAGCCTAAGTTGTAATCGTTACTTTGAATAATGATTGGTCGGCCTAAATAGAACTCATTTTGAGGATTAATCAGTTTGGCGTGTTTAAGGCTGTCGGTGATGGCGATGTTCATGCCCTCAACCCCAAATTCACCTGCCCGCATGGCACACAAGACTCGATATTGGTTAAAGCTGTCGATGATGGTTTGTTCAGAATGCGGCAGTGTTATGGCGCAGTCTTGTCGATCCGCTTGATCGATAATGGCCTGTTGATTTAT
>TARA_R110000796_G_scaffold35454_9_pt1 | contig 12887 bp, 13 predicted proteins | sample TARA_R110000796 | Tara Oceans TARA_R110000796 (sample SAMEA4397815) | marine metagenome | biome: Polar Biome; feature: [SRF] surface water layer (ENVO:00010504); material: water (ENVO:00002006), including particulate matter (ENVO:01000060) such as... | depth 5 m | reverse complement strand
GGAGCCCTTATCAATGACGGTAATCTCACTATCCTCTATCCCGCCGCGATTTGGCACCTTGGGGGGCGTTCTCAAATCATTGGTTGCGCAATCTGCGCCTCTTACTGAAATCCGTTTGAATATTCCCAAGACATATCGCAGGTTTCCTCAGGACAGCTTTTCAATGCCAGACGTACCCGACGGGGTTCGCATTGCCGTGGTGAATGAGGATTTAGGGCCAGCAACCAAGGTGCTTCCGACGCTATTGGATCATGCAGGTACACAGATGCCGATCATATTTGGCGACGACGACCGCGTTGTTCATCCCGACTGGGCAAAAAATATGTTGGCAGCAAGCGCACTGCGACCTGATATGTGCATCTGCAACGCAGGATTTGATGTCGAAACCATAGCCGGGGTCAGACCCACGCGGAACCAAGCCGAGCAACGCGCGGTGCCGTTGCCGTCTATTTATGACATCACTTACAAGATGCAGCGGGCACGTCAGGAATTTTTGAACCTGTTTCGCACACAGAAACTACGTAAACCCCATCGTTGGAAAAATTTCAAACCCCAAGGGTATGTCGATGTTTTTGAAGGGTGTGGCGGCGTGTTGATAAAACCGGGCTTCCTGGATGGGGCGGTTTATGATCTGCCGGATAAGGTTTGGATGCACGATGACTTATGGATGTCGGCCATGGCGGCCAAGGCTGGGACAAAGATATGGGCCAATAACGGGTATCTGCCGCGAGCCATACGCGAAGCTGAGGTCGAGGCGCTGTATGATGCAACCATTGATGGCATGGACCGACACGCGTTAAATTTATATTTGGTCAGATATATTCAGGACGAATACTGTGTGTGGTCCGAAAGTTGAAAGCTAGTCTGCCCAGAAATGTGGCGTTTCCACATTGGGGCGTTTATTTGAATTATGTTGGTCCAATAGGTGCGGTATCTGCGCTTGGGAAAGGTCACCCTTTATTCGGTCTCGTCTAATATAGGTTGCTTCGAATACGGGCGGGAGTGTCAAGCTGCCCACGGTGGTATAGCCCACCGTGTTGTTAGCGTGCAGATGACAAAGCAAATGGGTCTCTGACAGTTTGGTAAATAGGCTTTTAAGGCGGTTGAATGTGTCTGCATCAAATATCTGGTCAAAGTCGTGAAATTCGATCAGCATAATCCGAAACCTCGACAGAGTTTCACTGCTGATCCCCGGTAGCACGTCATATTCCGCACCCTCGATATCCATTTGAAGCATAAGGTCGCTATCATGTGCCGCATTTTCCGCGATCCATTTCTGCATTGTAACGAAATCGCCGGTGTCATCAGGACCGATGAACTTTTGAATAAAGTCCATGTTTGGAAGTAACCCCAGTGGTTTCGCAACCGAGGCATCGGCTAGAAAACATTGGATACCGCGCTGAGCGATCTCCAGATCAAACCCCAACGTTTCAGACACGCCAGGCGAAAATAAGGCTTCGATCCCGTTCAGGTCATCCGGTAAAAGATAACCGCCATCTTCGTCGGGGCCAATACGCACAAGATCTATCCCGCAGTGGTGCGGTGTGAGGGTGCATAAGAAGGATTTGACTTCGGCAATCGTCGGATTGTTTTGGTCGGCAAGCGCCGCTTTTGCGGCGGCAGAACTTTGACGTGCTTCCTTTGCCCAGATCATGCGGTAGCGTAGCTCAGACAGGTATTTGGCTAAGCCGGATTTTGGTTTGGACATGACGGGCCTTTAGCTTTCAGAAGTTTCTTGATTTCGACGAAAGGCATCCCGGTCAAACTTCAGAGGTCGTTTGTCGATATCACGTAAGCCTTCGATAAACCGGCGTGCTTCGTCTAGGGTTATCCCCAGCCTTATCAGCTTGCGCTTGAGGTAGCTTTGATTTTCGAAGCGGATTTCGCGGTTATGTGCCGCGCTGCTTTCGAGATTGGTGACATTCTCAAGATAAATCATCTGCACTGCCGGTGCCGGTTCGATCTGATAGGGGGCAAGCCAGGGGCGCGTCCAGACATAGGCGTCAGCCATGGCATAGATATCTTGCGCATCATGCAGTCGCTTTGCCGCCTGGGGTGACAGAACATATGCCCCAAGCCCGATCTTGTTCTTGTAGATATAGCGGGCGCTGATTTCGGGGTTTTTCGTATGCCAATATTCCGTACGCGATATGCCATGCCGACCGGGGGCGAATTCCAGATCATAGATCACATTCCAAGGGTCTGATCTTGCTGCAAGAACCGCCAGAACATCCTTGATAGTCGGCGAAAATACCACATCGTCTTCGATTATCATAACCGGCGAGGTTTCTTTGACGGCCAGCGCCCAGACATGACGATGCGACATAAAGCATGCAATGTCTTTCTTACTTATAGAACGGGTCCAGTTGTTTGCCGCCCGTTGGCAAAATTCGTCGTCCAACCCTGCTGCATCGATGGCGTTGACGAAATGCATATCAAGCCCGAAACGTTTAGCTTGGGCTTCTTGCATCGCCCGCCGTTCGGTCGCGACGGGCACGTTGATCACATAAATTTTCAAAGCATCCGCCTAACAACCCCAAAGATATCCCGAGTGATAATGCAATGAAAAGAACATGTCATCCGCATCGGTCACTATTCATCCGGTGGGACAAGGCCAAGTCCGCGCAGATAGATACCTATCCCGCTTTCCAACAATTCATCCGCAGGAAAAGGAGATGCGCGACCAGGAGAGTTCCGCGCAAACAGCTCGACGACGCCGTGGCTCAACGCCCAAATATGAGCAGAAAACATCGATGCAGGGGGGCGTTTAGCAGCGGGAATATGCTGGCTAAGATCGCTGGCAGCTTGCTCGAGAATCCCATTGGCCCGCTGGGCCGCAGCGGCCAAGTCCGGCGACCGGTTTACGGAAATGCCACTTTCAAACATTGAAATGTAATGGCCGGGGAAATCCCGCGCAAATGCCAGATATGCACGCCCTGTTGCCTCAAATGCTTTGAGAGCCGAAGGTTGACCGGACTGATAGGCAGCCTCCATCAGCTCGGCGAAAATCTCGTAACCTTGCAAAGCGCCTTCAGCGATCAGCTCCTCTCGTCCGTCGAAATGGCGGTAGACTGCTGCAGGGGTGACGCCTGCCTGCTTGGCCGCTTCGGACAGGGTAAATCCCGTAGGCCCACGTTCTTTGATCAGCATCAGGGCGGCATCAATCAGGGCCTGCCGTAGATTGCCATGGTGATATCCACGTTTAGACATCCCAGATATCCGGACCACCACATATTTTTTCATCAATCAGGCCAATGGCAGCCGTATCTTTGTTTGAATAATCAAATGCATGGAGCACTTTGCGGATAGCCGCCAACCGGGCGCGGCGTTTGTCGTCAGACCTGATGATCGTCCACGGCGTTGTGACCGTATGGGACCGTGCCAACGTGTCTTCAATCGCCGCGCTATAGGCATCCCATTTACTAAGACCCATTACGTCGATCTTACTCAGCTTCCAATGCTTCAAAGGGTCGCTTTCACGAGCCAACATGCGGCGCAGCTGCTCTGCTCGGCCAACATTCAGCCAGAACTTAAACACATGGATACCGTCATCAACCAGCGTTTTTTCGAACGGAACAACCTGAGAGAAAAAATGTTCGCGCTGCGTATCGGTGCAAAATCCGAATACCGGTTCGACAACACCCCGATTATACCAGCTTCGGTCGTATAATACCATTTCGCCAAAGCTTGGCAGATGGCAGATATATCGCTGAAAATACCATTGCCCGCTTTCTGTGTCCGTGGGTTTTGATAGCGCCACAACCCGCGCAGCACGGGGATTCAGGTTCTGCCGCATCCGCTTGATGGTTCCGCCTTTGCCGGCCCCATCGCGCCCCTCAAAGACCATGACGATGCGGGCCCCGGTTTCACGACCCCAAGACTGTAGTTTGGCCAGCTCGATCTGAAGCTGCTCCATCTCGGTCTCATATTGCTTGCGGCCCATCCTTTCGGGATAAGGATAGGTGTCATTAAGGATATCGTCCTTGTCGGCGCTTTGAATAGTCTGTCTGATCTGCTCTGGTGCGTCGTTCTGAAAGAATGCGCTGATCGCACCATCAAAGGGCAGGTCCATTTGGGTCTCCTAATCGTAGTGTTCCGCGATGTTATGGAACGTTCTTGGTCCTAGCGCAAACCCGCACGTTCAGCCGCACTGTCGATAGCCGCCAGAACCTGGGGTTGGGCTGCGTGTTGCGGCATATGGCCTGTACCCGGCAGTGTCGTCAGAACGGCGTCGGGTAGCTGTGTCATCAGCACCTTAGCATGAACATCAAAAGGGACGATAGTATCAGCTGTGCCGTGCACGACCTCGACTGGCATGGTCAGCTGCGCGTATCGCGCGACCATCTGCTTGATATGAGGCAGCAATGTATTCACTTGCTGTGCGTTGGCGCGCATGGAATCCCGGCGTAAAGCAAGTGCAGCACCGATATAGCTATCGTACCCTTTGGGCGCACGTTGCGGAGCAAAAATCAAATCGATATTTTTTTGCACAAATTTTGCCGGGATAAACGCCGTGATCGCAGGAATAATTAGTGCCGAACCTAAAAGAGACCCTGTTAAGCGATATTGCCAGCCAAGATCACCCTGCCATTCTTCTGATACTGCTGACACAAGTACCAGTGCCTTGGTTTGCTCCGGTCGCTCTATCCCCCATGCCAAAGCGACGGCACCACCGTAGGAATGCCCCAACACAACCGGGTCGGTCACGCCAAGCTGGTCTGCTGCCTTTTGCAGCAAAATTGCTTGTTCAGTAGGCGAGGCCGCGGCGGTATTCCATACGCCAGAATCCTTGGGCAGGATGTCGGTCCAACCCATTCCGGGGCGGTCAAACATAATAACGCGGTATTTATCCTTTAGCTTATCCGCCATATCAAACGTGAAATCGCGCAGATTACCCGAAGCACCGTGGATAAGCACAAGGTCAGGGCCGTTTCCCACCACCTTTGCATGTACCGTGACGCCGTCGATATTCATCAATTCGCCAATTGGCGGAAAGTCGGCATCTGCCGCTGCTTCTTTGGCATGGGCGCGCCACTGCACCACCCCCACCAAGAGGCCTATCAGAGCAAGAATAAGCAGAGTTTTATGTCCCAATAGCGTTCAAATCATAGGGGGTAGACTGGTAAATTTCGTTGACCCAATTGCCGTACAAAAGGTGGGCATGACTACGCCACCGGTTCAGAGGCGTTTTGGCAGGATCGTCTTCGGGGTAATAATTACACGGAACCTTGACCGGTGTCCCGGCCTCAACGTCGCGGTCATACTCATCTTTTAGGGTGTCGCGGTCATATTCAAGGTGATTGAAAATATACAAAGCACGATGCGCCGGATCTTCGACCAGACAAGGACCGACCTCGGCACTGCCCAACAAGGTTTTCAACCCGTCTACTGCGTTCACCTCAGCGGCCCGCATTTCGGTCCAGCGGCTTACCGGGACGACCAGATCATCAGAAAAGCCCCGTAAATACGGCGACGACGGCACTAGATTGCTGTGACGAAAGCAACCAAATGCTTTTTCCTGCAACAGATGTTTTTCGATCCCGTGGAAATAGTTGATCATCGCCATGCCGCCCCAACACACACCGAAAGTCGAATGCACGTTGGTTTGGGTCCACTGGAACACGCGGGTAAGCTCGTCCCAATAGGTGACATTTTCGAAATCCAGATGTTCGATGGGCGCACCGGTGATAATAAGCCCGTCAAATTTCTCTTCGGTGACGTCTTCAAACGGGCGATAAAAGCTTTCCAGATGATCGGCAGCCGTATTGCGTGACTGGTGGTCGGACATGCGCAACAAACTAAATTCAATCTGCAACGGTGTCGCCCCGATCAACCGGGCGAACTGATTCTCGGTCTGGATTTTTTTCGGCATCAGGTTGAGCAAGGCAATGCGCAATGGGCGTATATCTTGGGTGGCGGCCTGATCCTCGTCCAGCACCATCACACCTTCGCGCGTCAATACATGATAGGCGGGCAGGTCGGAGGGAAGTTTGATCGGCATAGTATTGTATTTCCACATCTGATGAGGGGAATAGATAGGTCTCAGCGGCAGGGCTGCCAAGGGCTATGCGCAGATTGCCTCGGCGATAAGATCAACGAAATCATCCTCGCTGGTCAAAGTCCCGACTTGATCGGCGGTCACCGTCACCCCCCATTTTGCCATTGCTTCGTATCTTGGCTGGCGATGTGCAAGGGCTCGCGCATAGATCCAACGGATAAACGTATCAGGGTCAACTTCGTCTTCCTGGCAATTGTTTTCGTTAAGATATTCCCGCCAACTGCTGGTCAGGAATTCCGGTTCATACGCCATCGGTTTCGGCGCTTTGTCAAAACGTCTGATCAATTCGTTTGTATGGGCGTCATCGCCCTTGATCCAAACCAATAAGCATTCATCCGACAGCGCTTTCATCAGCGGATCGTGATCGTCAGCGGGATCAATCCATTCACAGATGGAGCCGCCGGTATCGCAGATGAAGTGAGGGTAGCCGTAAAGAGATTCGGCACGGGCGGCAAAATGTGCCGTGTCCATCAAGGCCGCGATCTCTGCTCGCTTGAATGCTTGTTGCCGCGTGGCGTATTGTGACATAGGAAGACCGCCCTTCGAAGGACTCCCGGGCTTGCCGAGCCAAGTAGCCACAGGCGACAGGTTGTCGAATGTAATGTTCGACCCGATATAGATGCTATCGCTCAGTAACAGATCGCGCAGAAACGGGACTTTCATAGCCTCGGCCTTGGCATTGTCGGCAATGGTTTCGCCTAGATATCGTGTGCCTATGCGGTAATCGATGGAATAGTGAAACCAGTCGCCTGACTTGCGCAACAAGTGGGCCAGATGGGTTTTACCCAATCCCGACATACCAAAGACCAGTACCTTCTTGCGCGGCGCGGCACGCCAGTCATCGGCAGAAGCATAAAGCATGTAAAAGGTTCCAGGATTATGAAATTTGCCGATCAATATCGCAGGCACGGGTAAAGGGCCAGCCATAGTGATATTGGGCTGCATCTATAAAAAAGCCCGCGGTGCAATTACCGCGGGCCTTGCAGTATAGTTGCACTCTTAAAAGTTGAAGCCAACCTTCACACCAATGGCGATTGCGTCGTTATCTGCAAAACGGGCCGCTGGTGCCGCAGCCGCTGCGCGTGTCTGTGCGTCACCGATATTGACATAGCGAATACCGGTGGTGATCTTCATATTGTTACGGGTGTAAGTCGCCGCCAAGGCCATGCTTCTTTGTCCATCTGACGGGCCAAGGTTGGATGCATATCCGCCGACCTGTTTCTCATACGCGACAGAGGCCGCTACCGACCACGTTTCGGTGATCCGGCGCCCAACACCTAGGCTGTAGGTGTAGATATCGTCGTTATAGCTCAGCAGTTTAGACCCGCCTGTCAAAGCAGAGTATTGAGCGGGCGCAATTTCAAAGGATGACCAGTCAGTCCAGCGTACTCCGCCAAACAGCAGTGTATCAGCTGCAATGCCTGTTTGAAATTCAAGGTTAAGCGACTGCGGTGTCTCGACATGGGTAGAAGAACGTACATTCCGCCCGATCGCTGAATTTTCCGTGGTGTTTACGTCGTATTTTATTTTCGAATTATAGGTCAATGACACGCGTAGGGCTATCTCGGGTTTCTCAAAAGCGACCCCGGCAACATAGCCGACACCAGTTTCGCGGTCACCCTTGACCGAATAGGGTGCACCGGGGGCTGTGATGCCTGGTCTGGGGCCAGATGTGACAAACGGGATCAGCGCCGATGCTTCGATAGTTTGAATTCGAATGCCGCCATGAACGCTGAAATTATTGGGCATTTCAAACCGCATCAGCCCGGTTAGCGCGTTACTGTCGAACGTCGCCGTGGCCCCTTGCGCAAAATAACCGGTTCCGGTTGGATACGCCACGTCGGCACCAAATGGCTGGTCATAGATGATCGCATACGAGATTTGATCCGTAAGGTCCGCTTTATAAGCGGCACCAAACGATAAAAAACTGTCAGTCATATTACCGCTTTGGGCACCGGGTGTCGCTTGCACCCCTACACCCGATATATCCGGCGACACCGATCCCAGGCTGAATTCAGCATAACGACCGCTTTCAAACAAAGCCGTAATCGGCTGTCCCGTCCGGTCGATCGCGCCCGCGTGGACGGTTGAAGCGCTTCCCAAAAGCGCGATAACGGCCATCACTCTATATGTCATAAAAAAAACTCCTCCCCAGAAGCCGAACAGCTACAAAATGCAGATATTCTTGACGTTATTGGGCAACGCATTTGGTCGTTCGTCAATTCCTGACCAAACGGCAACCATTCCAGTTTTTTGCAAATCTTGTAAGCACGCTACTTCGGCTTGCGGCTCTCGACCCGAAGGCTAATATAATTTCCCGCAAATATAATAGCACCGCCGATGAAAACCCAAATATCCAAGGCCTCCGCATAAACCAACATCCCGATGATAGCGATAACGGGCAGGCGGATGAAATCAATCGGAACCACCACAGTGGCTGGCGCTATTGCCAACGCATTCGTCAAGCAGAAATGCGCCAAAAGCCCGGCAACCCCGATCAACAGCAGCAAGGGGCCGTGGGAAAGGTCCGGCAGCGTTAACTCACCATCATAGGTCACCATTATAAGGCCGAAAACCAATTGCATAAGCGTGAGGTAAAACAAAATGCTGGTAATTGACTGGCTTCGAGTCAACTTCTTGGTCAGCATGATCGTCAGCGCAAAAAAAACAGCGCTGGATGCCGCTGCCAACATCCCCGGATTGATCCCCGCAATAGCAGGGCGCACGACAAATAGTATCCCAACAAACCCCAATAACGCTGCAGCCGCCCGGGCCTTGGTCAGCCTCTCACCCAAGATAAGCGGAGACAGCGCGATCACCCACAATGGTGACGTAAATTCCAAGGCAAAAACCTGCGCCAGTGGAATAACTGTCACCGCAAAAAACCACAAATTCTGCCCGATGAAATGCGCCAGATTGCGCCCCAGATGCACACCTATATCGCGGGTGTTGATCTGGCGCCACGTACCCGTAGCGAAGGCAACCGATACGACCACCACCACGCCAACGGCCGAGCGGTACATCATTATCTCGAACGTATCATAGACGGTGCCTAATTCACGCCCCGCCACAGCCATGGCCGAAAATGACCCGATCGACCCCATCATCCAAAGGGCAGCCGTAAAGGTCTTGCTCAAGCCGCTATTTCCAAATGGTAAAAAATCCTCGCCGAAGGCATAAACTCTTTTGGCCGCATCATTCCCATTCGATCGTACCGGGGGGTTTGGACGTAATATCATAGGTCACACGATTGATACCCGGAACTTCGTTGATGATCCGAGTCGCGGTTTCGCCGAGAAAATCGTGGGTAAATGGGTAATAATCCGCCGTCATCCCATCAACGGAGGTCACTGCGCGTAATGCACAGGCAAAATCATAGGTCCGCCCATCGCCCATAACGCCCACGGTGCGTACGGGAAGGATCGCAACAAACGCCTGCCATATATCGTCGTACAGACCGTGTTTACGGATCTGGTCGATATAAACCGCATCGGCCTCACGCAGAATGTCTAGCTTCTCGCGGGTGATTTCGCCGGGGCAACGTATCGCCAGCCCGGGGCCAGGGAAAGGGTGCCTGCCGATAAACGACGGCGGCAATCCCAGTTCACGCCCCAATTCACGCACCTCGTCCTTGAAAAGTTCGCGTAATGGTTCGACCAATTTCAAACCCATCTTTTCGGGCAATCCGCCAACGTTGTGATGCGACTTGATCGTGACCGAAGGGCCGCCAGAAAATGAAACTGATTCAATGACGTCGGGATAGAGAGTACCCTGAGCGAGGAAGGTTGCATCGCCTACTTCGATGGCATGTTTCTGGAAGACATCAATGAACAGCCTGCCAATGATCTTGCGCTTGGTCTCAGGGTCACTGACGCCGTCGAGCTCTCCCAGAAACAGTTCCTGTTCGTCCGCGTGGATCAGCGGCATATTATAGTTGTCGCGGAACATCGTAACGACTTCTTCCGCTTCGCCTTTGCGTAGCAAGCCGTGGTCCACAAAAACGCAGGTCAACTGGTCGCCGATCGCTTCATGGATCAGGACAGCTGCAACAGACGAATCGACGCCGCCAGAAAGACCGCATATCACCTTGGCGTCCCCGACCTGTTCACGGATATTGGCGATAGCTTCTTCGCGGTAGGCGCTCATCGTCCAGTCGCCCTTGAATCCTGCCAATCGGATAAAGTTTTCATATAAACGCGCGCCGTTGGGGGTGTGGTGCACTTCGGGGTGAAACTGAACGGCATAAAAGTTGCGTTCCGTGTCACCAGTAATGGCGAAAGGCGCATTGGGTGATGTGCCAAACACTTCGAACCCCGGTGCGATCGTACTTACGTGGTCGCCGTGGCTCATCCAGACTTGTTCGCGGTCGGTTAGGAACCAACCTTCGAGCAAGGGCAGTTTTTCCTCAGATGGTGTCACGAAGGCGCGCCCAAATTCCGCGGTACCGTGACCGCGCACTACTTTGCCGCCCAAACAATGCATCATCACTTGCTGACCATAGCAAATGCCCAAGATGGGCACGCCCAGATCGAACACCGACTGGGGTGGCATCGGCGCACCTTCGGCAAAAACCGAGGATGGCCCCCCCGAGAAGATGACCGCCTTGGGGGCGAACTCCTCGAGGTAGGCATCATCAACCGTATTAAACGGCTTGATTTCGCAAAATACATTAAGTTCACGCAAGCGGCGAGCGATCAGCTGAGTGACCTGGCTGCCGAAGTCTATGATGAGAAGGCGGTCATGGGAGATATCTGTCATGCCGACTGATTATGTGTGGAAGGCTTGCGAGGCAAGAGTGGAGTGGGGGCCAGCCCCCAGACCCCCGGAGTTTATTGGGCAAAATGAAGCCATGACCGCGTCGTGATGTCGGTTTTTGACGCCTAAGGCCGTTATCCGCGTGAAATGGCTGGGGCGAATGGGGTAGCTAGGCCTCAGTTTTGGCGAAAAGGAAGATCACATGGCGGAATCAGCAAGACGTGGGCGTGGCGGCGGCGGGGCCGCACGGCGGGCGGAGCGGTCAGCCGTGTCATTCGAAACGGCAAAGTATATCGAACGCAATATTCCCAACTTCGAGATTCTGACCGAAGAAGCACTGGAAATCATCGAGCGCAATGCCGACACGGTCCTGGAAGAAATTGGCGTTAATTTTCCCGACAACCCGGAAGCTTTGGCGCTTTGGCGCGAAGCCGGGGCAAACGTCACCGGTGATCGCGTGCGCATTCCTCGCGGATTGACCCGTGAGCTATGCAAAACTGCGCCTTCGGAATTTACCCAGCATGCCCGCAACCCCGACCGCAACGTCGTAATCGGGGGGCGCAATCTGGTGCTAGCCCCCGTATATGGACCGCCCTTTGTGCGTGATGTCGCAGGCGGGCGGCGTTATGCCACTATGGCTGACTTCAATAAATTCGTGAAGCTGGGCTATATGTCGAAATGGCTCCACCATTCCGGCGGAACAGTATGTGAACCAACGGATATACCCGTCAACAAGCGTCATCTCGACATGCTGCATGCCCATATGACACTTAGCGATAAACCCTTCATGGGGTCGGTAACCGAGCCAAGCCGAGCCCAGGATTCGGTAGATATGTGCAAGGTTCTGTTTGGTGCAGATTTCGTTCAAAAAAATACCGTGATGACATCGTTAATCAACATCAACTCGCCGATGACTTTCGACGACGTAATGATGGGCGCGTTGAAGGTGTTCGCCGAAAACAATCAAGCGTCAATCATATCGCCCTTCATCGTTGGAGGCGCGATGGCACCTGTGTCTGTGGCCGGTACATTGACGCAAGTTCTGGCTGAAGTCATGGCAGGAATTGCGTATAGCCAACTGGTCCGTAAGGGGGCACCGGTGATTTTCGGTGCCTTTGTGACTTCTATAGACATGAATTCGGGCGCACCGACTTTTGGGACGCCTGAAGCGGCGCATATTACCTATGGTGCAGGCCAGCTCGCGCGGCGAATGAAGCTGCCCTTCCGCTCCGCCGGATCATTCTGCGGGTCCAAACTACCCGATGCTCAGGCCGCCTATGAGACATCGAACAGCCTGAACATGGGGCTTTTGTCAGGAGTGAATTTCATGCTTCACGCCTGTGGTTGGCTAGAAGGGGGGCTGGTAAGCTCTTTCGAGAAATTCGTGATGGATGCAGATCAACTTGGCACTTTACATCACTTGGCGCGCGGCGTGCAAATCGACGAAAATGCACAAGCGATGGACGCTATCCGCGAGGTCGGCCCTGGCGGGCATTATTTGGGATGTGCCCATACGCAAGCCAACTTCAAACAAGCCTTCTGGAAATCAGACCTGCTGGATTACAAACCGTTTGAGACCTGGTCGGATGAAGGAGCACGTGACACGCAGGCACTCGCATCCATCCGAGTCGAAAAGCTTTTGGGTGATTACGTACAACCGGCGATGGACGTTTCTGTACGCGAAGCACTTGATGCATTCGTGAGCGAACGAAAAGCCGCCGAACCCGACAGTTTCATGTAACGTCAAGGCGGCCTTGGCCTGTGCGTAAAAGCCGGGCCTCTGACACAATCGCGATCAACACTTCGACATGGCGGATCAGGTTATACCCTGTATCCGCCATTTTCCGTTGAATGTTCAGCTCTGCCTCCATGTCGATCAGCCGGATCAGTGCGGGACCATTGCGCGGTAAAGTCGTGCAGCCAAAGAGTCTGCGCAGATGTGTGCCGCGACGATAGTGATCAGCGCCCATGAGCGCAGCCCTCATTAATGTTTGAGGCCGCCTAAGCGCGTGGAGACGAGAAAGTATGTCTTGCATGTATTCATATCCTTGACGGTTTCGAGAGCCATAACGCG
>TARA_R110000796_G_scaffold59008_5_pt1 | contig 12893 bp, 22 predicted proteins | sample TARA_R110000796 | Tara Oceans TARA_R110000796 (sample SAMEA4397815) | marine metagenome | biome: Polar Biome; feature: [SRF] surface water layer (ENVO:00010504); material: water (ENVO:00002006), including particulate matter (ENVO:01000060) such as... | depth 5 m | reverse complement strand
CAATAAAATTAATTGGATCGTAAAATAATAAGTTATGTTGACTAGACTACAAAGGGAAAAGGCAATTGAACTATCAACAAAACTTGTTGAGGTACTATATAAGGAAAAGGAATACGATCTAAGTCGTATGGTTTATGCAAATGCTTTTGAGGTATATGCATATGAACAATATATGTCAAGTGCATTAGGTGCTCTTAAAAGACAGAAGACTGCACAGGTTGGTGATCATATAATGAACTACGATTTAGAAACTCACATTGAGTATAAAGGTAACAAAAAAACCTTATCAGAATTGTTCTTACTCAAAGCTATGGGTTCAAATTATATTCCCGTATCAATTGCAAAAATTATTTTAACAAAATTTTAACAAAGCGGATTTGCAAAAAACGTTTTAAAGGTTGTATATTTGCGTATCACTTTTAAATAAAGCAATTATGACAAAGCTAGAATCAATAAAAAACATCAACAGAATTAAACTTAATGCCATCAAGAAGGGTGGTTATAAGAAACATTATACAGCTATCAAAGATGCATGTGCAAAGCACTTTGAACAATTTGGTAGCGATCATATGCCTTTACAATTAAAGTAGAGGCATATGGTACACAACTCGACAGGGCGAGTCTAAACAGTTTATTAAGCCCTGAGCGTTCACAAACTTTGTGAGGTTAAAATTATAGTTATGCAAGTAATTAGAGTAGAAGGCAAATTTGGTTATGGAATGTTTCGTAAAGATTACGGTATTGAACAATATCAATACATACCATCAAGCATGATTCCAGAATTAGGTGACAGGCATGGCATTTTCCCGACACCAGATGATGACTGTATTAATATGAAGCAAGATGGTAAAGAATGGTTTTGTGGTTATAAGAATGTAGACCAGTTTCAACAATGGGTATTAAAATCTGAGCTGGGAATAATGTTTAAAGAAGGCTTTAAGGTTTGGATGCTTGAGGTAACTGAATTTCAAATTGGCTTGTGTCAAATAGTTTTCACAAAAGAAAGCATTAGGAGTAAGACTGATATTACAGAATTATTCATTTAATGTTGCATATATAAAAAAGATTAATTACATTTACATATAATTAAAAATAGAGTTATGAAAAAGATTACATTTAGTGCAGGACAAACATCAAGAAGAAATATTAGCGACCTTCGGGAAACAATTATTCAACTCCTTATATCTAATGGAATGGGTTCAAGTTATGTTGGAAAATATGTTAGGATAACAGATGAAGATCAAATTGAATTGAAATTTGAATGTGCAAATAGTGACTTCACTAAAGCTATTGGAATTTTCATTTTGCTGTCAGGCACACAAGATGAAGGGAATAATTGTTATTATTTGAATTTCCGCGACGGAGTCATTAAGGTTGTAGTAAATAGCCATAAAAGAATTTCAGATATTATTACATACCTAGAAGATAACATGAATGTAGAAATACAATAGTCATGAAAGTTTTACGTGAAGTAGAAATTACCACAGAAGATATATTTAACTACATTACTGAATTAAGTATGTTTAGATTAAATATTATTGCGAACGGCGATGAGTTTATTATTATAACGAGGTCTGTAGACCTTTATCAAGAAAGCCACTTTAGCACATGCAAGAAACTAGAAGATGGTTCATATGTCCTTACATTAAGTAAGGCAGATATATTCAATAGTGTTATTACAAGAGGGTGGTTCAAATATAATTTAGTAAACAAATAGTCATGGGATATAGTGTTGAGGTATTAGCTGGTAAAGTTTGCCTTCCAAAATTAATTTTTGGAAAGGTTTGTATCATGCTTACAAACGATGAATATGAATTAATAAAAGTTTCTAAGCATACTCTTATTGAGGACGATTTTAATCCTCTACATTATGGAGTGCTGATTAGTGACAAGTATAGTAGATGCATTGTTTACACAAGTCACAAACAGCAAGAACAAGCTCTTGTCAATAAGTATTGGAATGAATATAAAAAAAAGATGTTAAAAAAATAGTCATGGAAAATTTAGTGTACAAAGGTGGAGGTCAACATAACTTTTTAGAATTGGAAACCATAGCTGAACAACAGGCTGTTCAATTAGGTAAGACAATTACAAAACCAATTGTAGACCCAACAGAAAAAGATATCACTAATTATGTAGAAACAATTTCTAAAAGAATTGGCAAGCATGGAGCATCAAAAGCATTTCAAGAGGCTGTTGACAATCATAAAAGAATGTTTAGACAGCAAGGTTCTGCAAAGTCCCTTTCGGTTATTAGCTTCTTTGAAAAATGTTTAGAAAAAATAAATGACTAAAGTATTGTTTATCCAAAAAAGGTTTGTATATTTGCGTATCTAATTTAAACAAATTAAAAGATGGAATTTCAAGAAGAACTAAATCAATTACTTTTAACACATGATGCATCAGTTAAAGAGTGGAGCGAAGCAACTGCCAATGTATTAAAGAAACATTTTAACAAAGCAAATTATTCAAATTTTATTTTAATGTTGCAAAACGAACAAAAATAATTATGGAATTTTTAAAGGATAATAGTCAGGAAGAAATTGTAAGTGCTCTTATGAGTGGTCAAAGCAAAGTGACAATAGGTAATGTGGAGTTCAAGTTAAAACCTCTTAAAAGGGATACAACTAAGAACAGGGAGCGTGAAGCTGTAAAGATTGCAAAGTCATTGTCAAAATTACTTTAACAAAATTTTAACAAAAGGGATTTGCAAAAATCCCTTTTGTTGTTATATATTTGCGTATCACTTAAAACAAATACGATGTCACAAAATATAGATACAGAAAAAAAATACACTTCAGAAAGCCTATTGTGCAAAGGAGAGAAAAACGATTGTGTGGTAAGGTCTTTCGCATCATCCTTTAACGTACCATATGAAAAGGCTCACCAATACGTTGAAGATGTATTTAACAGAAAGCCGAAACAAGGTGCTGAAAGAGTTGTTACAATAATTGACAACAGTCCTAAAATTCTCGGACATAAAGTAGAAGCATTGGGTGAAACTTTTAAGTATGAATTCAAAGTAGGTTATTATTCAGGTAGAAGATTATTTAATGGCAGCAATAAAAATAATCGTCGTATAAGTTACACGACAGGAAGCTTTATTAAAGCATTTCCAAAAGGTGTATTCTTAATAATTGTATCGGGACACATGTTTACAATTAAAGATGGAATTATATTCGGTAACATTGCAGACTCACGTCAATTAAGAAGTAGGATACAAAATGTTTACAGAATTACAAAGTAAAAAAATGAAAGATAGATTTGATATAGGTTGGTTAAATGAGGAATATGTTTTAATTCCCACCATATGCCTGAACTTTAAATATAAGATTCACAGCTTTCAGTTCTTAAAATTTGTTGTATATTTTAATTATTAAAAATTGTTTATCTAATAAATGGTTGTATATTTACACCATCAAAACAAAGCGTCCGCCGAAAAGCTTTAATAGAGTAGGTATTTATTTAAGATGTAATAAAATGCAAGGAATAAAATTTGAATTAAAAGAAATTTTTAAACAAGAAGGGATTGGATATCTAGAAAGGTATATAGAAAATGATGTTAGAGGAATAGTGGGTTTAGGCTGGAAAGACTATGTTATGTTAAAAGAAGATTTAGATTGTTCTGAAGAACAATGGGGAAGGCATATTGCTAAAAAATTAGTTGAAGAATGGAAAGCTGAAGAAACAGAAAATTCTGATAGCCCTATACTAAGCATGATAAAACAAAACTTTAATGAAAGTGCAGTATTAGTTGACAATGTTATTAAATTACATTTAAAGACAATTAGCGATGCTCAATTCATATTACTTGCCAACATATACAAACAAGCTGGAATGATGTCTGTTGTAGCTAAAAGAAGCGGTGGAGGTATCACAGTGATATTCAAACTGGATAAATAAAATTATTATGGATATTAATAAAATGATTGCGGTGATACAGATTTACATTTTTTACATGAAAGGTGTTGAGGTAAATATAAACCCAAAATTACCAAAAGATATTCCAAAATTAACCATCGCTTATAATATCGCAGAAAGCTGGATAAGTGAAAATATAATTTCAATAAAACAAATATAAAGAATAAAATTATGGAAAGTAAAATAGTAATAAATTTTGAATATCTTAACGCTATTAAGTACGGCGAATTAGAAAAAAAATTAAATGAACTAGGAGTCGCTGATTCTTGGGTTGGTGGTAAAAAGAAAGTTGAAATAATTAATGATGCGATATCTAAGTTGGCAAAATTAAAACAACTGAAAGAAAATGGTGTAGCTGATGAAGATGCACAAAAAGAACTTGACTTACTTGCAGCGGAAGAAGAAAAACAAGCAGAGCAAGCATTAATAGAATCACAAGAAAGAGAAAAGTCTGATGCTTTATTAGCATTGGAAGAAGTTGTAGAACAAAAATTTACAAGAGCTCAAGTTGAAAACTCACTAAGGTTAATTGACGTTAATTTAAAGAACAATGTAAAAGGTCAAAGGGAAACTTTAATGCGTAAAAGGAAAGCTCTACAAGACATGCTCTTGACAATGGAATAACTCCATAAAGTTAAAAGAATAAGCCCTGCAAAGATATTAATTTATTTTTGCAGGGCTTTCTACATTTTGTGAATTAAGTTAATATGATAAATGAAAATATATTACGTTTAAAAGATATTGAAAACATAGGTAGTGAAAACCCTGATTATTCAATAATTATGTCAGAGGTAATTGGTTACAAAAAACAATGGTTTTTTAGAAAAAAAAAGTTTGCTGATGCTTTTAAAAAAGCTCATCATTTAATAATGCAATCAAGGAAGATTAATCCAAAAGATGTCTTGATTAAAGATGGTATTAAAATAAAGAAGCCTAACGACGTAGATAACATAAGTTTTAGAGCGATGATGGAACTTCAATCACATTTTGGTAGTTATACACCAGACTTAGATTTTGGTGTCTTTGTGGCTCTTATAATATCTATTGTATGTTATCAAGAAAACTGTGAAGGTGACTACGATAGTGATTCGGAAAAGTTTTTATCCTTTAAAGGTAAAGTTTTAGATATGCCTATATGGGATATGGTTGGGCTTTACAATTGGGTTGAAGCTTCGTTATTTGAATCCGACAAAAAATGGAATCAAAGATTCCATAGTGTTAACGTTGAAGATAAAGATTACGAACAAGCAGGTGGACACAGAATGTCTCAGTTCAATGTAATTACCACAATAAAAAGTATCTGTTTAGATTTTAATTGTTCATACAAAAAAGCATGGCAGATGTCTTATGCATTATCCCAGACAAATAGTTATGGGAAAGCGACACAGAATCACATACAAGATCAGATGAGGCAAATTAAAGAAGCTAAAATGAAAAGTTCCCGAGGGAATTAATAGTAAGTTACCACATGCATCGCAATTTGATTTTTAAAATAACTTCTACAAGAAACAATTTTGTTCTTAAGTTTATTTTTAAAATCGTATGCCTCCTCATTGTTTACAGCTGAAGATTTTGAATCGAAACATTTTACTTTAATTTCCATGATAATTTTATTTTAGGGCAAAGTTACAATTATTTTTTAAATAAACAATAAAAAAAATAAAATAAACTCTAATGATAATTAGATTTTAGGGTAAAGATACAACAATTTTTTAAATAAACAATAAAAAAAAATAAAATAATATGAATATAATTGGCATAATATCAAACATCTTAGGAATAGGAAAAGGGTATTTAGAAAATAGGGCAAAATTAAAAGAGCTCAAACAAGTTCAGGAACATGCAATTGTTGAAGCTGAAACAAAAGCTATTGTTGATAGAATAATGTCAAACACAGATAGCGATAACGAGATTGATTTAATTACTGCAAGAAACAAAAAATACACTTGGAAGGACGAAGTTATTACTTATCTATTTCTTATTCCTATTGTGATTGCAAGTATCACTCCATTTATTATAGCATATAACAATTCAGACTGGATACACATGAATCAATTTATAAAAGATTCTTATATAAGCTTAGATCAGCTTCCGAGCTGGTATAAATACGTTCTAGGATTAATCGTGATAGACGTATTAGGTTTTAGAAGCTTTGCAAGGAAATTGATAGAAAGGTGGCATCAAAGAATGGATTTAAAAAAAGGCAAAGATGGCAATTAGTGATTTAAAACAAGCAGCACAAGAAATTGGAATTACTGCAATAGTTTCAAATTCTAGGGAAAACATAGAAACCCAACTCAACAGAATTACAGGTGCAGAACAACTCCCGATAATGTTGGTGTCTTGGGATTTAGAAACAGAATTATCATTTAACGAACATGGATTTTTAAATAATCCAGCGACGAGCGTCGTAGCATTGTTAATGACAAAGTCTGAAAGTACAGGTAGGGATGACCATGAAAAAGCAGCTGAAGAAATGGCAGAACTCTTTCAAGTATTTTTGCAAAAGCTAAACAGCCTTCTAGTGAAATATAATACAACTGATGGTCCTAATATTACGGGAGCAGGATATACACTTGTCCCAATGCATGGGATGGGAAAACATTCCGGAGTAATTGGCAGGCTCAATATGATTGGCAAAATTATAAATTGCTAGGATGTCGTTTGTATCGGTAGCAAAAGAATTCTTTATTTCGGTTGCAAATGAGTTAGACCCATACACAACCGAAAAGAGTAAAGTTAATGTAAATAATTTTAAATCTGTTACCTTAGAAACTGTTCGTCATGTACAGTTTGCAAAATACGGTAGAGGTCCAGGGAAAGCACCACCAATTGACCCTCTTGTTAAATGGTTAAATAAGAAGGGCATAGTTACAAATCCAAAAGAAGCAAGAGGAACAGCATTTGCGATTGCAAAATCAATAAGCAAAAACGGAACCAAAAATTGGGTTCGGGGAGCACCTAATGCAATTGAAGAGGCAGTCAGTAAACATGTGACAGATTATTATAAGAAGTTAAATAATTTTACTTTAGATACTCAATTCACAGAATTGGAACAAATTTATAAGGATAATATTCCTCGTAAGATTACAATAAAATTATAATCTACTGGCATCAATATAATGTTGGTGTCAGTTTAAGTAAGTTAAAAAGGAGGTTAATAACCACAGGTTCGATTCCCGTACTTACTACAAAAAAATAATAACAAAAAATATAAACTTTATGAATGAAGGTTTAGGAGACAAGGTAGAAAAACTTATTAAAAAAGTTGCACCAAAATTTGCAGAAAGAAAAAAAGATTGCATAGGCTGCAAAAAGAGGAAGTACTGGCTTAATAATATTAACGCAAATTTCTCTTACATAAAATTTATAAAATAAAAAATAAAATGGCATTAACAATTCAAAATAGAATATTAGACCAATTGGTAAGTTCTGACCCGACGTTCTTTTACCTGTATGAACCTCTTCCGATTTTAATAGAAGAATCAGATTTAGCAGCTACAAAGATAAAGATAGATTTAATACTTGAAAGCACAGAAGATTATTCTTTAGTAGAAGAACTTATAGAGTATGCAGAATATGATATTAATCCAGGAAAAGGATTAAACGTAGACATCATGGAAATTATACAGCAGGCACACGATTCTGATATTTGGAAGGTTGGTGATATTGCTGAAATTCCACAATTACCTGAATTAATACTAAGTAAGTATTCTTATTCTTTAAGGATATATACAGACTTAGAGGATTTTGTGGTTGGTTCCGAACTTAGAGTCCTACCTATTATTGGAGGGAGAAGGTTTGTAGAGTATAATCCTTTAATTGGAGTAAATTTTCCGATTACAGAGTACGAACAATATGGTATTGATTATCAAAATAAATGGGCATTGTATCCGTTTATTGAAACAAGCTTACAACTCCCATCTATTACAGGTCCAAAGGTGGTTTTCAATGTGACGACTCCTGCGACAGGGCAATGTGCAGAAGCAGGGATGCTCTATTGGAAAAGTAAACTTGGAGGATGGATGCAATGGGGATTTGATTTAAAAACAGTTAATAAAAAATTCAGTCAGTCTGGAAATATAGAAGTTGGAATGATGGAAATTGCAATGGATAAAGTAGACACGAACCCATATATTGCGACCGACTATACTGGAGTAGAATATTCTTATTCTATTTCCTTGAAATCCCTTACATTAAGTAAAGAGGAATTAGAGGCTGTAAGCGGTATATCTGAATCTCCTATATGTTATTACTTAGCAAGTCCAACAAGTCGCTTAGAGCTTATGAAACTATCATCAGCAACAGCACCACTAGACAACTTGTCAAATGGTGGGGACTTTCAAGTATCAATTTCCAGCATATCAAAAACAGGCTTTAAAACCAGATAACTATGAACACGAGGCTAGAAATATATAAAGACGAAATATGGAGTAGATTAAAATTGTTTGAAAGTAATAATTTCAAATATAATAAGCTCATAAATAAAATTTCAAATTTTGATGATAGAAGTATTAGTCACACCAATACATTTTCTATCCCAAAAATCCATGAAAATATACAACTTTTAGGAATAAATTCTTTTAATCCAAAAAAGATGGCAGCAGCTTTAAATAGAAAATATAAAGCAAAATATTATATTGATGAAAAATTATCTCAAGAAGGTTTTATCGTTATCAATAATAAAGATGGAGACGACATAAATGTAAACTTCATTGACGGAGCTTTAAGCATAATCGAAAAATGGGGATCAACCACTCTTAATGAATTGTTGTCTAGTGACACTTTGCCTATACCTTCAGATTATGCAACAGCTATATCTGAAATGAAAAACTATCAAGTTCCTATAGATTCTATATTGGCAAATTTGTCAGATGTTGGGAGTAGGGGTTACAAATTAGCTCTTTACCCAAATAATCTAAATGTAATTGGAGACAAATTTCAATTAGACCAAAACGAAAACAGGATTGATGATGCTTTTAATCCGTACCAATCCAGACCAATTTTTAACGCTAAATCAATTTTTGACTTAGCTTCAGAAACTTATGGTTATACACCTATATTTGATAGCTCTGTAGATTGGGATTTATTGTCTAGAACTTTTGTTGTTAGCGATAAGCTAAATGAAAATTTGAGGGATGACGGTGGTATTGTAGATAGAAATTTTGGTATAATTACTTCTGTCACTTATGGCGATGAAGAAGGTGATGTTATTGAAAATGACCCATCAAACCCAGACGATGACGAAGTAGAATATTTCTTATTTGGATTATCTAATTTTGATTCTTCAGTTTCGTTAAACCCAACCAATGATATTCCTGGATGGGACTCATTAGGGGATGGGATATATGGTAGTTATTTTCCAGATGAAAATATGTTGTTCCAACCATTTGTTGGAAACGGAAATATTGGAGAAATTACATTTACGGTCAATAGACCTACTGGAGCATTTCATTCTAGTAGTTCTGAACCATATGATACGGAAGTCATTGCGGTTTGGTACAATCCTGGAGAGACAGAAACTATCTATAAATTAATGCCATTGATTAGTGACAATATTGTTGCAACAAATCAAAGAATACTTGTTTTAGATAAAGTTGAATTTGATAATCCACCAACAGGTGCAGGAAGGTTCTTAGGAGTTTTCGTCAACAATGTTTTTAGAAGAGCAAGTAGTCCGACACCTAGGAATTTCACAACTTTAGTTTCTGAAACATTATTGCCTCAAAACGTTATTTCATATGACGAATTTGGTCAATTTTTAGGAACAGCGATCGACCTTACTTATGCAGCTCCAAATGATAGTATAAAAAAATTATTAAAGGGCTTAATGCATAAAGAAGGAATCTTAATGAATATAGATTCTTTGTCAAAAGAAATTTACTTTTTTTCTTATGGTGCATATGAAGACAAAAAAAATAATAATGATTATATTGACTTTAGTGGGTTTTTCTTAAAACATTATGATGTGAATTATAATACAGATTTTGGGAACAATTATGCAATAGTGAATAGAGTTGGTTTGTCTGAACCTTACAAGGGGAATACAAATACTGTGAATATCGGTGATTTAGAATTGACAAAATACAAAGATTTTACAGAAAATTTTGTTACAACTTACAAAGACATTTCTAGTGTACAAAAGATTTTAAATACAAATACTCCTTATTTTGAATATACGAATGAGGGTTTAGGTTTGGTTGAAAATACTGGTACGATAGGAACATTAACTCAAGTTAGAGCAAATGGAACAAGTCAAGGAACATTTTCTGGACTTGAAGCTTTACAAAATATAAATTATTTCACACTTCCTATTGGAGTCATTGAGTGGTATAATTTAGTAAAGAGAGGGTTAAAAGTTAAAGGAAAATTTTTAATACCTAATCAAGATTTTAGAAATTTAGATTTATCGAAGCCTGTATATGTAGGTCAGTTGGGTGGTTATTATATTATAGAGGAAATGTCTGAATATATTGATGGTCAAAATCCAGTTGATGTAAATTTGATAAAGTTAATAGATAACATAAGAGAATAATATAATGGCAGATATTAACAATACAATTAAAACAACAGTTGAGCTCGATTCAAATCAAGCTCAACAAAATATAGTAAAACTTAATTCTAAAGCAAGCGACTCAACAAAAACTTACGAGGAGAGGATAGCTGCAAAGAATAAGCAAATAGAAATTCAAAACCAACTTTCTAAAAAAACAATCGATTCTTTAAACGAGGAGAGGAGAACTTTAGAAGGTAGGGGGGCTTCCGAAAAGGAACTGATGGATATTTTTAAAAAGATAAATGCTGAAAAGTTAAAATCTATAAAAATAAATGAGTCCAATTCAAAAGCTTTAAATGGGTTAAAAGGTGCATCTGAAAAAGCAGCTGTCGCAATAAAGGAAAAATCAGAAGCTGAAAAAAGAGCTGCATCTAGTATAGGTAAACTAGATGACGCATCTGGTGGACTAATAACTAAATTCAAGGCTTTAGCAGCAAGTCCAGTAGGATTAGTCATATTGGCTTTAGCTGGTATTTTCCAACTGGTAAGTACAGCCATTGGAAGAAGTGAAGAAGCTTCAAAATCTTTTGAAAAAGTTGGTGCAAAGTTAAGCGGATTATTTAATGGCTTAATCGCATTTATTACACCAGTAGTCGAAATACTCGGAAAGACTTTAGTTTTCGCAATTGAAAAGCCTGAAAAAGCATGGCAATCTTTTGTGGATACATTGGAGCAAGGTTATAATTTCATTAAGGCACAAGTCGTAGATAGGTTTGAAGGTAATTTTAAACAATTATCTGGAAACTTTGAAGCAAACATTCTTAGAATGCGAATTGCTTGGAATGAATTTACTGGTGATTCTGAAGAAGCTCAAGAGTTAACTAAAGAACTTGACATAGCTATAAACAAAGTTAAGGAAGGAACTGAACAGATAGCAAATGCGAACAAGGCGATTGTTGATGTAGTTAAAGGAGTTGTAGACACTATCAGCGATGCGGTTGATGTAGCTATTGAAAAAGGAAAAATAGCTTCAGCAGCGACAGAAGCTTTAGCCAATTCTGAAAGGAGTTTAGTTAAAAACAGAATCGCTCTAGAGAAACAACAGCTTAAATCTTTAGCATTAGCGGAAGAAGAAAGGCAAGCTAGAGATGACACAACTAAGTCCATAGAAGAAAGGCTTGCAGCAAATACAAGATTAGGAAAAATACTTGACGAACAATCCGAAAAGGAATTGCAAATAGCAGGACAAAACCTAAACTTTGCAAGGCTTCAAGCAAAAGCAACAGGGGATACGATTGAGAATATACAGTCTATCGGAGATGCTGAAATAAAGTTACTGGAAATCAGGGAACGAATAACAGGACAAAGGTCTGAACAACTTGTCAGTGAGAATGGATTACTTACAGAACAAACTGCAAAAGTTGAAGAACTTGCATTAAGGGAATTAGAAGCACAAGACAAATTAGATGCCTTAAAAATTGCAAGGATAAAAGCTAATGGAGAAAGTTCTTTAGAAGCTGAGTTAGAAATATTAGAAACGAAAAGGTTAAGGGAATTAGAAAACCTTGAATTAACGGAACTAGGAAAAAGGGAAATTGAAGAAAGGTTTAAATCTGAGAGGCAAGAAATATTAAAAGCCGACGAAGAAAAAAAAGCTGAACAAGAATTGGTAAAGAACGAAGCTTTACTTGAACTTGAAGAAATTGAACTTGAAAGACTTAGAGAAAAAGATACCTTAACTTTAGAAAGAGAACTTGCATTTTTAGAAAAAAGAAGGCTTCAAGAAGTTGCAAATGTTAGTTTGACAGCTGAAGAAATAGCAGTTATTAACGAAAGGTCAGAAGATGCAAAAGCTAAGATTAGAAAATCTTCAGAAGAGGCAGAAGCTGCAAAAGAAAAAGTAGTACTTGACAATGCGATTAATGGTGCAGTTGAAGCATTTGGTATTTCTCAGGAAGTAGCAGTAGCAAAAATGATAATGGCAGCTCCTCAGGCAGTTGCAGGATCATTTAAAGAAGCTTCTTTAGCTTATGCTCCACCGCTTTCATTAGCTATGGGAGCACTCGGTGCAGCTGGAACACTAATTCCAATCGTAAAGGGATTAGCAGACATAAAGAAAACTAGATTTTCTAAATCAAAAGGCGGTGCAAAGGGTGGTTCTATTAATACAGCCATTTCATCTGGAGGCTCAAGTGCTATTTCGGCAGCAGCAAAAAGTGTTACTCCGGAAGTAATATCAGATTTATCTTCAAACAATTCCGCTAGATTAGGAGTTGATACAGCAATTGGTTCAAATGCTTCTAACGATGCATCCAATAATGTTCGTGGAGGTACTTCTAGTAATATAGTCTTTTCAGAAGCAAGGTATGCAGATTTTAGAAATCAGGTACAATTTAAAGAAGAAAAATTTACAATCTGATGGGACTTATAGAACAAAAAATAGAGGAAGCTGAAAAGGTTACTAATACAATACCAA
>TARA_R110000796_G_scaffold6901_1_pt1 | contig 12898 bp, 12 predicted proteins | sample TARA_R110000796 | Tara Oceans TARA_R110000796 (sample SAMEA4397815) | marine metagenome | biome: Polar Biome; feature: [SRF] surface water layer (ENVO:00010504); material: water (ENVO:00002006), including particulate matter (ENVO:01000060) such as... | depth 5 m | reverse complement strand
GAAAGGTCATTAACCAAAAGATCTAATCTAAGTCGCGGACTGACTCCGAAGGCTGTTGCAAATCTAAAAGCTATACTATTACTATATTTCATTACCTCTTTTTCTCCAAGAGTTTTTGTAACGCCATATATGCTTAAAGGATTTAAGGGGGATTCTTCAGTACAAACTCCCTCAACTTTTCCGTAGTTAGAGCCGGTTGATCCATATAGCAACAGTTGCTTGCCATCTAGGCCATCGACCACGTTTATTGTTCCCTGATGATTTACATCATGAGTGTTCTTTTCATCTTTTCTACATGCCGTGTATCCGACTATTGCTGCCAAATGAATGACGACATCATGACCCTTCATGGAAGAATGTAAAAGCTCCCTATTCAGGATATCTCCCTTGATAAATGAAAAATTAGGATTCATGAAGTTACTCATTAATCCTTCTCCACCATACATTAGGCTATCATAAACAGTTACTTCATAGCCACTCTTAAGCAGCAGTGGTGTTAATACACACCCAATGTAACCAGCGCCGCCTGTTATAAAAACTCTTTTTACCATATCGATAATCTCCTTAATAATATATCTCTAAACATAACCATGTCGGCTATTTTTGCATAAACAGGCTTGGAAAACGCGGCAGGTGTGTTTTTTTCAAAAACATAATGGCCGGTCCAAGCAAACGGATAAACAATGAATGGAATAAATGGTATTAAATACCAGTGCCACCCATATAATACAAAAATCGTAAACATTAACGTGACTACCTGTCCCATAAAATGCAGCAACCTACACTTAGGGTGCTGGTGCAAGGTCAAGTAGTACTCATAATACTCTTTAAAACTCATAATTTTTCCTCATAATACTTTATTGTGTTTGCAATTCCCTTTCTGTGGTCAAACCACTTAAATCCTTGAATTGACTCTTCAAATTTTTGACGGCTCATAATCTTCACAGGATCGCCATCTTGGTAGTTAGTGTCAAAAACTATTTCACCATCATATCCCATCTCTTCCTTGATCATAATGGCGGATTCAGCAATAGAATAGCCCCTTTCCTGACCGATATTCAAAGGATAGATGATGTTATCCAAATTAATTGCCATTACTAATGCCTCGACAAAATCATCAATATATGCCCATTCTCTAACTGGCGATCCTGTACCCCACACCACAAACTTTTTATCGCCTTTTTTCTTGGCCTGTAGCATCCTTATGATCATCCCGTTTAAGGCGTGAGTGTGATTTGGATCGATAGAGTCTCCCGGGCCATAAGTATTTGGGAAAAGAAGGTTAACTGTGTTTATGTCATACTGATCCTTATAGCACTTGGAAATATAGTATATTCCTCTTTTTGAATTTCCAAATGAAAAAACAGACTTATGGACGTCCCCAGAAAGCCAATTTTCTTCATATTGTACACTACTATCTCCCGGATAAGAGCAGTTTGAAAATGGCTGAATTATCTTTATCTTTGTATTTAATTCTTTGACTGCGCGATAAATATTTAAAGACATTTGTAAGTTGTCGGATACAACATCGGCGCCAAACTCTCTAACATAGCGCATGCTTCCCCCGTGTGATGCTAAATTAAATATTATATCAGGATCCGTTTCACTAATCCTGTTTCGAATCTGTTGATAATTTCTAATATCAACGCCTGTTGAGCGAGAGCAAGTGGAAATACGATGCCCTTCTGGCTCCAGTCTCTTGATTAAGTTTTTCCCAATAAATCCAGTCGAACCTAAAACTAATATGTTCATCTTCTTTCCTCTAATAAATGTTTATTTCTTCTCTCTCCCAAGTCTCTACATTTCTTACCGACATAGAGATGAAAAGGATAAAGGTTTAAATCTTTTTTCACTAACGTGTATGCCCCGAAGGCTGCTCCATCAGGAATATTGCTTCCCGGCAAAATACAACTATGTGCACCGACAGTAACATAATTACCGATCATAATATTCTCAACATGACCGCCAAATTGCTCTTCGGACGGTACTGATGGCAAATCCAAAGAACACTCCCTATAGTCACTAGAAGCACAATGGACCGAGCAGCCGCTAGATATTGTAGAATAGTCTCCTATTGTTAGCTTTCCAGAGCCACCAGAAATCGATACATTAGACGAAATGTGACAATTTTTACCTATCTCTAATTCACAAGAGATGTAAGTAAAGTCATCAATAATAGTGTTATCGCCAATGCTAACCTTTTCAGGTTGCCTAATTCTTACTGTTTTGCCTATAATCACATTTTTACCAACATGCTTAAGTTTTGAAATATCAAAAAAAATATTATTATCAAACACGAGCATCCCTCTGATATACATAGCCATACATCGCCAACCAACGGACGACTGCCCTAATGTTGACATCTTTAGGTTTTACCTCAACCGTGCCGGCATAGCCAATATATAAATTTTCCCAATTAAGTTTGCCGCGTAGAAGCTCTGATAAAATTTTACTTGAGGCCGAAAATTTTACTTCCCTGTTATTAAACGAACCATTACCTCCCACGACAATTGTCGAAATAACTTTTGAATCTGAACTTTCAAATGAAACCTTAAAACCAACGATATCTTCATTAAAGCCTGTTGATGGAGCGCGGGCCTCAGCAAAAGAAGAAAAACCACTCAAGAACTGATCCATTTGGGTGCGCAACTTATCACAAGGCATATTCTCATAACTCATATATGTGTCACATTTATCAATCTGGCCTTGGGATTCATAAAATTCGTATGAACTTTGCTTTAAGTCATCCGGGTCAAGCTCAATACCCGGAAACATTTTTTGAATCTTTGTGAAATCAAAACAATCACCGGGTAGGATATCCAAAACTTCTAGATTATAGTTATTTTCTTTACGGATATCTTCGACGTATTGATTTGTTTTAAACGACCCTCGTTTACGAATCGTGCTATTCCCCTTTATAAATGCCGCGGCGTAGCCAGCGTAATTAAGAAAATATCTTGCGCCTATTTTGTCGGCGTTAAAAAGGCTTCCGGAGACTATGTTTTTAACGCGAGATTCATGAATATATTTCCTCTCAGGCTCTGTATAGCTGGTATAGATATTTGGCCAACCGTCTGCCAAGTTGCATTGCGACATATATAAAATATGTTCTGGTTCATATGTTCTTGCTATATCTCTGATTTGTTCTAGATTTGCTCCCTCTATTTCTTGCCAATTATCATTAGCGTGAATAATAAAACTTTCTGGCGTCTCTATGGTGAGTATAGCATCATCGCGTGATATAGACATATTAATATAAGAGCATATTTTGAAGCACCGGTGTTTAATACCTTCGGTAGGGGCTTCTATGATTTTCTCGAATCCTATCCTTTGCAGTCTCTTAAGAAGTCCGGGTGAATGATATTTTGGAATAACAATTGATATATTTCTTGGAAACATAGAAAGAAAATCATCATCTAAGTGATCATCATGACCGTGAGAAATAACAATAGTAAAACCATTACAGCTTTTAGCCAAAGATATAAGGTATGCCGGAGGGATACTGGTTGGCGGCACAGGAAGCCAACTACCAAAAGCAGGCTTTTCAAACCATGGATCTGTCAATATAAACTCACTTCCTTCTTGTATTAATACCGAACTGTGATTTATAAGCCTTACGTTAGTCATTTTTAAAAACGTCCATTTTTGTTAGGTCTGGCCAATCAGTGTAAATCCATTTTTTTGGCTCTGTAGCTATAGCGGCTGGTAGTTTTTTTAATCCTAATTCTGCTGTTTCAGGGGTCATATAGTAATGATAGCCAATTGTTTTTATATTCTGCACAGACCATGATATATCCGGACTCCTACCGTCATATGACATCCTCTTAAGGGTTTCAAAATCTTCCTTATTGTCAAATAAGATCACCCCTCCCCTTCCAAGACTTAGGTGCTTCCTAAATTGAAAACTCACGCACATATAAGTGTCTGGAATGTAGCTTTTTGGCTTCCAATGCACAGCAGCATCGATTATATCCTCCGTTAGATAATAATAGTCTTGCCACTCTTCGTCAGTCCATTCGAGCCCTATGTTCAATTTTTCTGCCAACATAGGAACTGAAAGATATGTATGTTTTGGAGTCTTTATCTTTTTTGCACCCTTAAGTCTCAGGCAAAGCTCCAAGCCATGCGTACAACAATCTACTGCTACGGCATATGGCGCGCCGAAAAAATCTGCAATTTCTTTTTCAAAATCCGCTATTGATTGAAAAGACATTATATCTCTCCTATTTCTTTTATTAATTTTTTAGCCATATGTTCCCAAGTATATTTATTGATAGCCATATCATAGGCATTTTCAATTATTTTATTTCTCTCTTCATCGTTGTTCAGATAATAATTTATTTTTTCATCAAAATCCGATAAATCATTTTCAAACATAATGCAATTTACTTCATCTATAAAGATATTTTCATACTGGTATGGCATGCTATTGCAACATAATAAAGTTTTAGACAGCATAGCTTCAAAATACCTAGGGCTAACATCGAGAGTGGGACCGGTCGTTGATAGCCATATTTTAGATTGGTTTATCTTTGTTGCGTAATCCTCTACAGACCCTATCCTGTCAGAAGGGAGCCTCTGCCCGTTCCAAAATACATTATGCCCTAATTTGAATACCTTATCATGCACTCTATCCCTTAGATCCCTAGTGTCTCCCTCTATTTTGCCATTTCCATGCATTGCGCCGCAGAAACCAATATCATAAATTTTATCTACATTCCTAGGATAAAAAATGCTTGGAGAAGCTGTAAACGGAAGCCGGACTGGTTTACAGTTTGCTATTTCTGCGTGTTTTTTGTAAGTTATTTGAGAATCTACGAATAAGTCAAAATCATTTATCTTGCAAAAATTTAATTTTTCAGCCAACATAGTTTGAGGCTTATGTATTAAAGCTATTTTAGGTATAGACAGTCCTTTCATGCCAGAAATTTCTTTATAGCAATTGGAGTTATTTTGTGCGAAATATCCTAATCCAAATATTATGCAATCTATTTTATTTTCATACCTATCTAATAAAATATTTATATCACTTATTGCTTGCTCGTATACATAGACATTTTCCAGCTGCCTCAACTCTCTGTATAGATCTCCATAGTATTTATAGATATAGCCATCCGCTAATACTCCTCGTGCTGATATGTATAAAATATTCATTTATTATTGTCTTTGACACTGGGAGCGTAATTTTGTAAATGCCTTAATCCACCCTGATCATGATAGCCCTCGTCGACAGTTTTAAAATCATAAACTGGGTTGTCGTGGTGAATCAGGAAAAATAAATAATTCAATTCGTCATCGCCCCATCTGCCCCTGTAACATCCACCAGACTCATTGATGGCAGCTGACCATTGCTTCCACTCTGGTGTTTCAAACAGCTTAGTTTTGAACACATAAGAGTCAGCTGTGGATTTTTCATGAAAGTTGACATCTGCATTCGGGTCGTCCAACAAGTCTTTAATGAGCTTAGATTTAGGAATTATATTGTTATTTTTGATATAGTTTTTACAATGTTCCCACATACCAACTCGACAATCAAAATTTCCTTGGTGAGGTCTCTTGTTCTTTGCATGAGTAACTTTTAACGCTCCGGCTAATTCTTCTCTTTTTTCAATAACTTCAAAAAAATCATACGGTATCTCTTTTAGCCACTGAGATTCGTCATCAAATTGTAATATGTAATCGTATTTATGCAGTTCTGTTTTTGGATATTTATAGATATTATTATAGAAATTTGTCATATGTAAGTAGCCTTTTCTACTCTTAGTAAATTGACCGGTGTTTACATACCACAAATCGCGTCTATTATAGAACAATTCATTCTCAGGAATCCATTTGGGAGTCTCATAGGGTATAGATATAAACCTAATATCACATTTTGAGAACTCTCTTATATTTTTTCTTAATTCTTCGCTATCGTATATGTCATCAAAATAATGCACGTATACAGGATAATTATATTTGTGGTTATACATGTCCCAAAACGATTTCAAGCATAAAGGCAAGCACTTGTGTCTACTAGATAATATATTGATACATGCATTGTATTTTTTCATAATTGTTTTCCTTGTTTATAATATCTTGTGCCCACAGATTTATATACCTCATCTATTAGACATATAACATCTTTAGATTCAAGTATGTCAAATTCATTTAATCGCTCATATAGTGCGGGATGGTTCGGGCAAGATCCAGAATGAGTTCCATAGTTATTTGCCTCTTTTGGTCGCGACATAGAAGACAATATCACTTCGAACTCATTATTCATTTTTTCTTCCAGAAATCCGAATTCTTCTATTTTATCTAAAGCGTGTCCGCCGATCTTTATGTATCCTTTTTCACCAAGAATAGATATTGAACATTCCAAGTTTTTCGGCTCTGAGGACACGTTTATCTCTAGAGTTCCGCCATATTCTCCAAAATCTAATATGGAATATATGGTGTCTTCTATTTCTGTGTGCTTGTGCTTGGTATTATATATTTTCGCAGAATGAACTTTCGGCCGGCCGAACATTTTACACACAACATCCATGTAGTGTATTCCGCACTCATAAAGAGTTCCACCACCCACGAAAGGCTCAGATCTCCATCCCGAAAAATATGAGAATGGGCGCTGCCATCTCTGGATTAGACTAACGCCTCTTATTTTGCCAAGAAAGTCATTATCTAATAAATTTTTGACTGTTTCAACTGTTGGGTTAAGCCTGACTTGTAATACAGCATAAGCTTTTCGGTTATGGGCAGATGCTATCTTAGATAGGCTCTCAACATGACTCGGATTAAGGCTAACTGGTTTTTCAACTATGACATCGCATCCGTTCTCTAATGCGTATTTTGCTTGTTCAAAATGTAAAGAATTGGGGGTGGCCACGACAACCAAGCTTAGATTTTTTTCATCTATCATTTCTTTATATGACGTATATGAAGAAGCACCATGCGCGGTGGCGGCCTTATTTGCTTTATTCTTGTTGATGTCGCAGACAGAAACCAACTCAAAATTATTATTTTGCTCTATCGATTCTATATGTCTGATTAATATTTTACCACAACCTATTATGCCGACCCTATGCGCCATAGTTCTCCCTAATATATTTTGCGGTTTGTTCTGCAATTGGACAGTTTGCGGTTATTCCTATTTTTTTGTATATTGGCTGCTCATAGACAACATTTGGATAATGTCCCTGCTCCGGACCTCTTAAGCCTAATTCTGCTTTTATTCCTGCCATGTGTAGTTTCATTCGTTCTAGCGCCAGAAGACACAAGGGCTCTGCAAGTCTAAAATTAAACCCAATATATTCGTGGTTATACTTGCCTACTTGTCCTTGATTACATATAGATCTGATCTTTTCGGAATCTAACTTGCTGTCTTTCGGGATACAAATCATTCCACCCTCAAAGGTAGAAATATTTTTTGTCTTATAAAAACTAAAAGTACCACAATCGGCCATCATTCCGGCATATCTTCCGTCATCTGTCTGAGATCCAAATGCTTGGGACGTGTCCTCAATAACTGCCAAATTATATTTTTTTGCAATAGATTTTATTTTGTCCATTTGACAAATTCTACCATATAGGTGCACTGGTATAATTGCTTTTGTTTTTTCTGTTATTTTTTCTTCTATCTTGTTTGGATCTATTAAAAAAGTATCAGGATCTATGTCTACAAAAACTGGAGTTGCTCCAGAAATTATGATTGCATTGGAGGTCGCTATAAACGTAAAAGGCGTAGTTATTACTTCATCACCGGGTTTTAAATCCATCGACCACAAAGGAGCAATCAATGCGCTTGTTCCATTGTTAACAGATATACAAGCATCTAAATCAAATCTATCTTTTACATAATTTTCAAATATTTCCCTGATTGCAGCGGGCATTATAGTAGTCCTGAAGTTCCTTTAATATGTTTTGAATATTCACTAAAAACATAATTTATACTTACATTATAACCTGAATGTGCCTTGTTGTCAACAATATTATTAAAGTTTATTTTTGGAGGATCATATAAATCAACAGGCTCAAAGTCCCACTTCTGCTCTCTTATAACAATTGCATTCCCTCCTGCTATTTCTTTTGTTCCACCAGCGTCAGTACAAATAATTTTACATCCTGCTGCGTTGGCGTCGACGACAACATTAGGGCAATGATCTAGCCACGCAAGGTGTATAAAGTAGTCGGAACGCTTATAGAGCGCAATAAGAGCCTCGTGAGGCAAGTCACCAACGAAAAACACACGCGGGTGCGACTTTCTGTATTCTGTGTTTCCTGCTACGATTAGACAGTCTTTTTCTCCGGAGTGCTCTAAAAAGTACCTAATATTTTCAGGCAGTCTTTTGTGTGGGCGCCAGTGAGAGGCGCAGGACCACACATTATCAAATCCATCGATAATTGAGTTATTCAAAGCAGAAATTGACTGTATCTTTTCTATGTTAGCGCCATTATGTATCACTTTGTAGTTGTGGTGCTCTCCAAAATATTTAGTGATTAATTTTCTATTAAATTCTGATTGGAAAATAATACCATCTGCCATTTCATATGTTCTTCTAATGTTTGCGTTTTGTAGGTTATAGTCACTTCTTGTGTTAAAGTATATCCCATCCAACCTTTGGAGCATTGGCTCTTTAAAGGACTTCATTCTCGTCTCTATAAAACATAAATGTGCGCTCGGTGATTGCGAGGAATCAAATGACCAACCGGACTTAGTGCCGCAATCAACCAATTTTTGTGCGAAAGAGTTTGGCCCAGTCGCGCTGGCAAGATTGACGTTGTGTAGATGTATATTCATTTGATCCTGTTGTATTTTCTTTTTTGTCGTATCTCTTTTGCTGTCTCGCTTTGTTTTATCGCCTTAATCTTATCAACATTTAAAGGATTTTCTTTATTGTAGACATGTAATATATCATCGATATACCGGCATCGTTCTCCCGACATTTCTAAAAGTGGAAGCATTATTGCCTGATCATATGCCATTGTATAGTATTCTCCATTTTCATCTTTTAGATCATCGTGATCTATATTTTTCCACAATCCATACCTAAATGTTCTCAAGTGAGAGGCTCTCCAAATATCCTCTCGAAAATAATTATTTTCAATAACGCCTTCTGGATATTGAGACGGTTCAGGGCCGCGGGTACCCCATGGGTGAAAAACATAGCTTCCATAGGTAGCAAAACAATCCTTATCTAAGTATTCTTCATTTAGCCTTGAAAGCGCCAAACTCGAAGCCAACCAATCATCTCCATCTAATAAGATAATGATATCTTTATCTCTAGGTTCTTTAATAGTCTCTATCGCCATCGATATATTTTTTAAAGCATATTGCTTCTCTTCGTTAATTGCGATGTGAAAACGAGGATCATTGTCTATTGCTAATATTGCCTTTTCTAGAGACAGATCGCTTGAAACATCATCAACCAGAATGCACTCAAAATTATCATATCTTTGTCTTTTTACGCTTTTAATACATTTTTCAATCCAATTTTCGGCGTTATAGAAAGGCACAATAATATTATATTTTATATCTAATTTTTTTTCTCTTTCCGGTGTGCATATGCTTTTATCGATATCCTCAACAGAGTTCCAAAAAACAGATGTTCGTGAGCGTAAATATTTTACTGCTGTTTCTTTTGTCTTAAACCATGGCTCATCCTTGTGTTGAACATTTTCATTCAATACGAGCTCACAGTCAAGCAGTTTTGCCTCAATAGTGATTCGCGGACAAGTGTCTGATCCTTTTGGTAGAAAAATAAGCCCCTTTGAGCGCGCTAATTTTTTAAGTAGTGATTTATATTCCAGTCCCCATACTAATTCATATTCCAAATTATTTTCTTTAGCATAGCGAACTGAGTCTTCTGTTCCTTTTACCCAAGATGGGGAGTTTAAAATTATCCATTTGCTATTTTTATTACCAACATCAAGATCATTTAAGAAAGCTAGCGTATCGTCGGAGAAGACAGAGCTTAAAACAATATTTTTATTATTACCCAAAAAAGGAAACTTATCGTGGTAGTGTTTCATCTGTCCTTCAGACATCCACCACAGCGTTTGTGCAGAATTAAAAAAAATAGATACTATCTTCCCTTTTCTGTCTGATTCACACGTGCACTCACCTAATTCTTTGATATGTTTCGGTGGCGATCTATAGGTGCAATATTTATAATCATATTCTAAAACACCGTAATCAAGATTCTTTGCTGCATAGATTAGGCACTCTTCAGACACAGATGCAAAGTTTCCAAATACCCAAAAATCTTCTTTATGTTTTTCCATCTCTCTGACGCTAAGACTTCCGCCTAAAACCTTTGAAATTGGCGTTAGACTGGTTTTCATCAGGGCATCAGTTGTTAGCTCTGCTCCTCCAACATAGTGTTCTAAAAAATTATCAGATACAAATATAACCATATTCACTCACCGGAAGAAGATAATAATTTATCAAACATATCATCGATATCTGCATCTGGTGTTGTTTGTGGCATATTATCGACAAAACTCTTCATAATGCTTTGCTCTTCAAAGTTTTTAAGAATCCAGCCTTGCAATACAACTGCCTTCTTTTGCCATTTTGAAATTTGCTTACGAACTTGACGTAGCTTCATTTTATAAGATCCTTCTTCTGGATAACACCATTGAGAATCTTTTTCGATAACTCCCTCCCATACGGCAGATGGATGTACATGTGCGATTGAATAATCAACCTCCGCAAAATAAGGATGTTTTTTATTCCCACCTTTTTTCTTTTTACTTCCCTGAAAGGGAGCATAAAGGAAATCACACTGTCCGGACCAGCCGGGAGCGATAACAGGAAGACCGCTATAGGCCGCTTCAAAGAGTGGTAGCCCGTAGCCTTCGCCATGAGTCAAAGATACCATTGCCTTGATTTGCGGATGCACATAAAGAGAGTGCATTTCTGCATCAGTTAGGTCTCCGTGCAGTAGATAAACTTTACATTTTCTTTCTGGATATTTAGACATAATAAGCGATAACATTTTTTCGGTGTGTTGTCGGTCAACTAATGCGCCGTTCTTAATAAATGTCTTTACAATTAGACCTACTTTTTGGTCAATATTTTCTTCTACAAACCATTTGATAGTGTTTTCTAAGTTCTTTCTTGGGCCCTGTTGGGCTACTGCGAGGAAGTTAAAATCAAAATCAAGATTCAGTTCGAGCTCCGGCAAAGCCTCATAGATCTTTACCGGGTAGTGGACAAACTCGACTGGCGTATTGCAGATCAAGGTCATTGGGGCACCTGTTTGGCTGTTTTGTCCTTGATATTTTGTATTATCGAAACCCCACTTAGAATGCTCTGAAATTGTTATAACTTTATCCATCATATTAGCTTTTTCTAGCCAAACAGGGGCAACTTTTGTTGTCTCTATTCCCGCTGTCACTCCAATATTTACAGGCGCTAGTTGTTCCCATTCATTAGGAATAGTGACCTGCAAGGAAACATTAAATTTTCCCCCTTGCTCCATGTAGATAGCAGTAGCCTTAATTCTTTCATCAAGCCATTTTCTTTCTTCGTTATCTTCTGCCACCCATCCAGTCTGACCCCAATTTACAGGAATTACATAAATATCAAAGATATCCTGCCTAGTCTTTAAAGAACGTATCACAAAACGAGCATGCTCGCCATACCCAGAACGCGTGAGACATGGCCCACGAACTATAATTTTTTTACGCAATTTCTTTAATCTCCCAAGGCTTATAGCCCTTTCTAGTTTCCCAAGAACCTCTTTCTTCTACTACTTTATCCATTAGTTCAATCCATTTTTTTTCAAAGTCTTTAAAATTATAGTTTTTATTTACATGCGAGGCGCCTTTTGCACCTAATTCTTCTCGTTCTTCTGGCGTCATGTTATACATCTTGTGTAATGCTGCTTTGAAGTCTTCCTTGTTAATCCGATCTTCATTAATGTATGGAACATCCTGAGAGCCAATCGTGGCCTTGCTGGCCGGCTCGATGCCGATCCCGAACCATTCATTTCCGTCAGTAACTTGCTCCTGTAAGCCGCCTGTCATAGTAACAATAATTGGTGTTCCACAAGAAAGAGATTCCAGCGTACCTAGTCCAAAACCCTCCGCATCTGAAATATTGACTGTGACGTCTGCCATATTATACATCATAGCTAAATGCGTAGGAGGGACCTTGTTTCTAGAGAGAAGAACTCTTCCATCATCATAATTATGATCGTTTAGAATTGCTTCTAAATCTTGACCATGGGAATCTTTCGGGTCGGTGTGCATAATAAGGCAAACGTTTTCAGGGCCCACTTCTTCTGCAAACTCTCCAAACCAAAGCGCTAGTGAGCCACTCTGTTTCCTTCTAGCGTTTCGATTGTTCCAAAAGAATATCATTTTATCTTTTGCATCAGGACCCATATTTTCATGCTTGAATCCTTCAACATCTTGTCTTGGTAGTTTTTTAAAAACATTTGATTGGACTGCGTGAGGTATATAATGATTTTCCGTTTCTGGCGAGACGTTGTTTACAATATCATATGTTACCTTTGAGATGGACGCGATTACATCTGTTGAGTCGTACCATTTTTTATTATATTGTGGGAACGGGTAATTATCCCAAACATGGTAATAAACCATTGGAATCAGCGGCCGCACTTCATTCTCTATTTGCCAGAGCCAGCCATAGAATCGTGGATCTGTCATAAACAGAATCATATCCGGTTTTTCTGTCCACAATATAGAACGAATCATTTCTGGCGATCCATACCCATCGACGGGAAATACTCGAAAATCTTCATCGCCCCATTCCTCGCTAGTTATGTTTTGAGGCTCATATTTATCATGCTTCATTGCGCCACCAAGGCAAACAAACTGATACCTACCTGTCCTCAATAGTGTTTCGCAAATATACTTAAGCTGCGTTCCGACTCCAGAAGGGGCCATT
>TARA_R110000796_G_scaffold252529_1_pt1 | contig 12899 bp, 7 predicted proteins | sample TARA_R110000796 | Tara Oceans TARA_R110000796 (sample SAMEA4397815) | marine metagenome | biome: Polar Biome; feature: [SRF] surface water layer (ENVO:00010504); material: water (ENVO:00002006), including particulate matter (ENVO:01000060) such as... | depth 5 m | reverse complement strand
CTCATAATCCCTTGGTCGTAGGTTCAAGTCCTACTGGGCCCACCACTTCTATATTTGCCTATTTTAAAAGCAGGGGATTATAAGTCCCTTGGTCTGCGGGTAACGTATTTCCCCCTCGTTTTATTCTCCTGTTTGTCATTTTACGAAAGTTTAAAGGCTGATCCCCATTGGCTAGCGTGTATGATATGTGTCTTTCATCAGCCGTTTACAATATGGGGAACAAGCCCTCTTGAGGCTACAGGTGCCATCGTTATCAACCCGTGGCTAGGCTAGGTGCAATGCAAACGTTAATCACTGCTTACCACGCCAAGTATTACGCCCACGAACTAACTCGACGTCACGGGGCGGATGGTGTCGATCGTCTATCTCAATCGCTATTTGATGCCAGCGTAGACCTGAACCCTCACCAGATCGAAGCGGCGCTATTTGCCATGCGCAACCCGCTACAGCAAGGCGTTCTGCTGGCTGATGAGGTGGGCCTTGGTAAAACGATTGAAGCGGCGCTGGTGGTATGCCAGTTGTGGGCTGAGCGCCGTCGAAAGCTACTGATCATTGCGCCTGCTAGCTTACGCAAGCAATGGGCACAGGAGCTCTTAGATAAATTTGCGATTCCTACTACCGTGCTGGATGCCATCGCGCTCCGTAAACAGTCAGCCGGTAGCGCCTTGCAAACTTTGCAACACCTAGCTGGCAAGACCGTCATCATCATGTCTTACCAGTTTGCTGCTCGACTAGAAGCTGAGCTGCGGGCTATCTCTTGGGATATTGTTGTGATCGATGAGGCGCACAAACTACGTAACGCTCATCGCCAAAGCAACCGAACTGGGCAAGCACTGCGCCGTGCCCTGGAAGGCCGTAAGAAGCTATTGCTTACTGCGACGCCGCTCCAAAACTCCTTGATGGAAATTTACGGGCTTTCCACGCTGATTGATGAACACCTATTTGGTGATGAAAAGGCCTTCCGCAAGCAATTCTTGAATAATCCTGAGGGGCTAGCGGAGCTACGCGGTCGCTTGGCTGATTTTACTCAACGTACCTTACGTAAAGATGTATTGGAGTACATTCAGTACACCGCTCGGCGGGCAATAACGCAGCCTTTCAACCCCACTGACGCCGAGCAGGTTCTTTACGAGCGAGTTTCTGCCTTTTTGTTGCGCGAGGAATCTTTTGCCCTCCCCAAACGCCAGCGCCACCTAACAGGGCTGATACTACGCAAGCTGCTTGCCTCAAGTACCCCAGCTATTGTCGGTACTCTTGTCACTATCTGCGCACGCTTGGAACAGTTACTGGTAGATGAAGCCGCAGCCGATAAGATCAATCTTTTGGAACAGTGGGTAGAAGAGGATGATCTTGAAACCGATTACCTGGAAGAACAAGAACTGGAGCAAAGTGCAGGCGCTGAAATAGCCAATCAGGGCTATCTTCCCGCACTGCAGCAGGAACTGAAAACAACCGAGCAAAAGTCCCAGGCTATTCGCGAAGAAATAAATGAGCTAAACGGTATCATCACGCTGGCCCAGGGCCTACAAACTGACACCAAAGCCAAATCATTGCTCACAGCGCTGCAGTTGGGTTTTGCCAATATGACTGAGCTGGGGGCTCCCCGCAAAGCCATTATTTTTACTGAGTCAAAGCGTACTCAGGGTTATCTTTACCAATTTTTGGCCGCCAATGGCTATGATGGCAAGCTGGCCATGTTCAGTGGGACTAATAACCACCCAGACACCACAGTCATTTATCAGGATTGGTTAAAAGAGCATCAAGGCACAGATAGGGTTACCGGATCTCCGCAGGTGGATCGACGCACCGCCCTGATTGATCATTTTCGTAAAGATGATGGCTCAGGTGCCGACATCATGATCGCCACAGAAGCTGCTGCTGAAGGGGTCAACCTGCAATTTTGTGCGCTGTTGATTAATTATGATTTGCCATGGAACCCGCAGCGAATAGAACAGCGAATTGGTCGTTGCCATCGCTACGGGCAAAAATACGACGTAGTGGTTATCAACTTCCTGAATACGCGTAATCAGGCTGATCAGCGGGTATTGGAGCTGCTATCTGAAAAGCTGCACCTGTTCTCAGGGGTGTTCGGGGCTTCGGATGAAGTGCTAGGACGCATAGAAAGCGGCATAGACTTTGAAAAACGTATTCTCTCTATCTACGAGACCTGCCGCCACCCAGATGACATTGAACTAGCCTTCAACGCCTTGCAGGAGGAGTTAGAAGAAGCGATCAATGACCGGATCAAGGACACTCAAAGCCAACTGTTAGAGAATTTTGACGCAGATGTCCACGACCGGCTCAAGCTCCGACTAGATGAAGCTGAAGCACGTCTTGATAAACTGGGCCGCTGGTTCTGGGGGGTGACTCGCTACGCGTTAGAAAAATATGTGCGCTTTGATCATGCTTCCTATGCATTTGCTTTACAGAAAACTCCGGCAGGCATGAGTTCTCACATTACACCAGGCCGATATCAGTTGATTCGAGGCGCAGCTCAGCCTGACATGCTCGCTCACGCTTATCGGCTTAGCCACCCATTGGGTGAGTGGGCACAGGAAAGTAGTTTGAGCGCAAAAACCCCTCAAGCCAAAATCACTTTTGATTACAGTGCTCACAACAGCAAAATAAGCCAGGTCGAAAAATTAGTGGGCAAGACCGGTTGGTTGCGTCTGGACAGATTACAGGTCACTGCATTTGAAACGACCGACACCTTGCTGTTTTCTGGGCTCACTGACGATGGACAGTCACTCGACCAGGAAGTGTGCGAAAAGCTGATGGCAGTTGAAGCCCAGGGCAAGCCGCAAGTGCTGGATGATAAGCCTCCAGCTCAGCTTGTCGCTAACAGCGAACGCCATATTAATGCTGCTGTTGCCGATATTTTCGAAGCCAATCAGCGCTTGTTTAATGAAGAGCGCGACAAGCTGGAAAAGTGGGCCGAAGACAAACTATTGGCAGCAGAAGAAGCGCTGAAAAACACCAAGGCGCGTATCGCACAACTCAAGCGAGATGCCCGCAAGGCTTCCACCTTGCAGGAACAGTCTGATATTCAGCAGGAAATCGCCTCATTAGAAAGACAGCAGCGCCGCCAGCGTCGGGATATCTTTGCTGTGGAAGATGAAATTATAGAGCAGCGCGATCAACTTATTGACTCCTTGCAGCAACGTCTGCAGGAAACAACCGAAACAGAGACGCTTTTCACCCTGCGCTGGCAAGTCGTATGACATTGCAGGGATATAACTTTTAAGGTTTGAGTACATGAATGAATCAAATAGTCCAAAATTTCAAGAGCTTGTCACTAAGCTGCGCGAAATTTTTCAGATTGATCAGCCAGAGTTAGATTTTGGTATTTACCGGATTCTCAATGCGCGCGCTGATGAGATCAATGAATACCTAGAAAAGCGTTTACCAAAAAAAGTGCAGTCAGCCCTGAGCAGTGGCAGCAATGTTCAGCGTGAGCAGATCACTCGTGAATTGAAAGAAAAAGAAGAGCAGTACACCGCCGACGGACTTGACCCTGACAATGTACCCAAAGTGCAGGAACTGCGTCAGAAGCTGGCTGAATACAGCGCTGGGGCTTCTGAGCACGAAAACGCTGTCTTTTCTCACTTATTGACCTTTTTTTCCCGCTACTACGACAATGGCGATTTTATCAGCCAGCGCCGTTACAAGGGTGATACTTACGCCATTCCTTATTCTGGCGAAGAGGTCATGCTGCACTGGGCAAATAAAGACCAGTACTACACGAAGAGCGGTGAAAACTTTGCCAACTACAGCTTTAAGCTGGACGATGGTCGTACCGTTCACTTTCGTCTAGTGTCTGCCGATACCGCCAAAGACAACCGTAAAGACAACGATAAAGAGCGTCGCTTCGCACTCATTCACCCAAAGACGGTCATTCGAACCGATGAGCAAGGTGAAGAGTACGAGGAAGCGCTAACCCCGGTTGAGGAAGTGGTTGGCGAAGAGGGCACAGAGCTGACTATCCGCTTTGAGTATGCACCTCAGCCTAAAGGTACAAAACAGGATGCGCTCATTAAACAAGCGGTCGACGGCGTGTTAAAGGACGAAGCGGTTAAGGCTCGCTGGCTAGACTTGGGCAATCGTGTGCCTACTGAGAAGAATCCCCAGCGTACCCAGTTGGAAAAGTACCTAAATGATTACACCACCAAAAATAACGCCGATTACTTTATTCATAAGAATCTAGGCGGTTTTCTGCGCCGCGAGCTGGACTTCTATATCAAAAACGAAGTGATGCATCTGGACGATGTGCAGGATGCAGGCGCCTTTGCCGATATTGAAAAAAATCTGCGCATGATTCAGTGTCTACGTGCTATCGCCCTGGAGCTGATAAGTTTCCTTGCCCAGTTAGAAGACTTTCAGAAGAAACTGTGGTTAAAAAAGAAGTTTGTGGTGTCTAGTCACTACTGCATCACACTGGATCGAGTATTTGCTATAGGCGAAGATATAGAAGATGAAGAAGAAAAGGCCAAGGTAATGGCCTCCAGAGATTGGTTACTATCGGAGATAGTTGCCAATGAAAAGCAGTGGGAGCAATGGCATAAGCTAGGTATATGGAACGGGGTGGTTCCTGGAACCCTTGAGGACTTAAAGTCTGGGTCGTATAGGCTGCTGGATACGAGTCTTTTCGATAGCATGTTCAGTCAAATGCTAATATCGAGTATTGATAGTCTCGATAACAAAACTGAAGGGCTGATTCTGAATTCAGATAATTTTCAAGCATTAAAGTTCTTAAGTGAGCGTTATCGAGAGCAAGCTGACTGTGTTTATATCGATCCGCCTTACAATACGGATGCTAGTGCTATTAGCTATAAAAATGGATATAAAGCTTCAAGCTGGGCATCTTTGATGCAATCTCGTCTTGAAATTACACCATGTCTGATGGCCTCAGAGGGAGTTCTTGTTGCAGCCATTGATGATGCTCAGCAAAGAGAGTTGAATTTTTTGTTAACGGGTGTGTTTAACGATAATTTGCTTGGTATTATTAATGTACGTTCTAACCCATCAGGGCGGCCTACGATGAGTGGCTATGCTGTTTCCCATGAATATCTAATGTTTGCAGGGAACACTAGAAACTCAAAAATTCAAAGGCTTCCTCCGACCCCCGCCCAGCTCGCGCGTTTTAAGGAATCTGATCAAGACGGGATTTTTGAATGGAGGAATTTACGCCGCGAGGGCTCCGACTCGAATAGAAATGATCGGCGCTCAATGTATTATCCTATCTATGTGACTGACGAAGCCCTTCGTGTCCCAAAAATAGAGTGGAATGAGGAGACTGAAGAATGGGTGCCACTTGAGCAGCCTTCAGACGAAGAAACAGCCGTTTTTCCGGATAATGATGATGGTATTCAAAAGCGCTGGCGGTGGGAGTGGCGTACTGTAGAAACAAGAAGATCCGAGCTTTCAGTAAGGAAGGATCGCTCAGGGAAAAATTATGTTTATTACAAGCGACGCCCAAATGAAAGTGGTGTGGTTTCAGTTTCAACATGGGCAGATGCTAAACATTCAGCCACGGAGCATGGGTCTGCATTGCTCAAGCAACTATTTGGCTCTAACCCCTTTTCTTATCCAAAATCCATTCATGCTGTAGTAGATGCTATTTATATTGCAGGTGCGGCAGATCGTAATTCTTTAACACTAGACTATTTTGCAGGGTCTGGGACAACTGCACATGCAGTAGTAAAACTAAACAGAAAGGATGATGGGAAACGTAGATATATACTCGCAGAACAAGGCGAGTATTTTGACACTGTCCTTAAACCAAGGCTGCAGAAGATCGTTTATTCTGATAACTGGCAAGACGGAAAACCAGCCTCAGCTGAAACCGGTATCTCCCACTGTTTCAAAGTTCTAAAGTTAGAAAGTTATGAAGATACCCTTAACAATCTACAACTACGCCGTGAGGTTAAACAGAACCAAACGCTAGACGCTCTCGACCAGGCTGCAAAAGATGACTATCTGCTTCACTACATGCTGGATGTAGAAAGCCGAGGTTCACTGCTATCGGTTGAGGACTTCAACAAGCCTTTCGACTATGCCATGAATATCGCCACTGACTCTGCTGGTGCTTATGAGCGTACTAAAGTCGACTTGGTGGAAACCTTCAACTACCTGATTGGTTTGCGGGTAGATCATATCGATGCCCAGCCGGAACGCGGCTTTGTGACGGTGACTGGTACCTTGCCAAGTGGAGAAAGCTGCTTGGTGCTCTGGCGTGACTGTGACGTGATGAATTACGAAGGCGTTAGCCGCTTGTGCGATAGGCTGGCTATTAACCCAGCTGATAACGAATTCGATGTAGTTTATATCAACGGCGACCACAACATCCCCACTGTACTAACGCAAACCGCCGAAGAGGGCGGTGCAACCCGAAAGCTTCTGCTGCGCCAAATTGAGTCAGAGTTTTTGGAGCGCATGTTCTCCATGGAGGATGTGTGATGGCCACTGGCAAAGATAAAGGTAGCAAGCAAAATTCAACCGACTTGATTCGATCATCGGCGGCGGAGTACCTGACTTTTGTGGCCGCCAGCGGTAAGGGGGGAGTGGAGGCTATATACGCCGACGAAAGTATCTGGTTGACCCAGAAAATGATGGGCGTGCTCTATGATGTAGAAACTCACACTATTAACTACCACCTGAAAAAGATTTTTTCAGACAGTGAATTACAGGAAGAGGCAGTTATTCGAAAATTTCGAGTAACTGCCGCCGACGGTAAGGCCTATAACACCCAGCACTACAGTTTGAGTGCCGTTATTGCCGTGGGTTACAAGGTCAATTCAGAGCGTGCGGTGCAGTTCCGTAAGTGGGCCACTACTATCATCGAGGAGTTCACCATCAAGGGCTTCACGATGGATGACGAACGCCTCAAAAGTGGCGGGTCCATCCTCAGTGATCAGTATTTTGAAGAGCAACTACAGCGCATTCGCGAGATTCGTCTCTCGGAGCGTAAGTTCTACCAGAAAATTACCGATCTATACGTCACCGCTATTGATTACGATATGACGGCGCAAGCGACTAAGCGTTTCTTTGCTACCGTACAGAATAAGCTGCATTGGGCTATTCACGGCCAGACCGCAGCAGAAGTTGTTTACCACCGTGCCGATGCCTCTAAGGAGTACATGGGGCTTACTACTTGGAAAGATGCGCCGCAGGGAAAAATACATAAATTTGATGTCAGTGTAGCCAAAAACTACCTGACCCAGCATGAAATGGCCCAGTTGGAACGGCTGGTGGCCGCCTACCTAGATGTGGCCGAAGACATGGCGCTACGCAAGATCCCTATGACCATGCAGGATTGGGAAACTCGCCTCAATCGGTTTATTGAGGTGACCGACCGAGAAGTCTTGCAGGATGCAGGTAAGGTAACGGCTGTGATTGCAAAGGCTCATGCCGAAAGTGAGTTTGAGAAATACCGCGTCATTCAAGATAGGTTGTTTGAAAGCGATTTTGACCGGCTGCTGAAGCAAGGTGGAGTCGTCCCTAATGCAGGTAACCATCAGGGGGAGGCGGAGTGAGTAAAAAGAATCAGAAACGCAGCTTCCACCAGGAGCTGGTTCTTAACCGCTGGATGCTAACGTTTTTCAACATCGAAAAATTGGCAGATTTAAAGCAGCGCCTTGGTGAAGACCGGCATGAAGGCATCGATGAGGATGGTCAGAGTAAGTTCTTTCATGAGCTGATGCACGGCTTGTTCAACCCAAACCGGGTGGCTGAGACGGATCTACGCCGCTACGACCTGAATATTGTCCGCTATTGGCAAGAGATCACAGCCGAGCGTAACAAGTTGGAAGGTCATGAGCTGCAGATGAAGTACTTTCAGTACCTATCGCTGTTATTCACCGAAATCTACATGGACTGGTATTTCAATAAGCGGCAAATCTTACTCGATGGTTTAAATGAAGAGATGGCCTGCTATCGCGATGAAAAAGGCGCAGAACCTTTTCGCGATTTTGTCGTCGATGATCTGAATAAGGTGGCGTTCTGGAACGCCACAGGCAGCGGTAAGACTCTGCTACTTCACGTCAATATAAAGCAGTACCTTCATTACTTTCAGGCAGGACACGCGGACAGCTACCCGGATAAAATCATTCTGTTGACCCCTAACGAGGGGCTATCGCGACAGCATCTAGAAGAATTGAAATTGTCAGGCTTCCCTGCTCAACTCTTCAACAAGAACCAAACACTGATGTATCCCGGTATGGTCGAAGTTATCGATATCAATAAGCTGGGCGATGAGATGGGCGACAAAATGGTCGCCGTAGAAGCATTTGAGGGTAACAACCTGGTGTTGGTCGATGAAGGACATCGGGGAACTGGTAAAGATGCCACGGCGTGGATGCGGCGTAGGAATGCTTTGATACAAGGCGGCTTTGCCTTTGAGTATTCCGCCACTTTCGGTCAAGCGGTTGCGAAAGGCTATACCGTGGAAATGGCGGAGCTGGAAACGCAGAAAAAGCGTGCCAAGATGCTGTTCGGCACTAGCAGCCTGAAAAAGCTGGATGAAACTCAATTGGCAGAGCTGACGCTATCTCTAGAGGATAAGCGCCTTGCCCGCGTGACAGCCACTCGCGAAATCTACGCCAAGTGTATTCTGTTTGATTACTCCTATAAGTTTTTCTATGAAGACGGTTACGGTAAAGAGTCGCTGATTCTCAATATGAATGGCGATGCCTACGAGCAGGGAGATAATGCGGCTAAGTACTTCACTGCCTGTTTGCTGGCTTTTTATCAGCAGTTATGGCTGTGGAGCACCCATCGCGAAAAACTGAACGATTTCAACATTGAAAAACCACTCTGGGTGTTTGTAGGCAATACGGTATCCGGGGAAGATTCAGACATATTGGAGGTTGTTAGCTTCCTAGCAGATTTCTTGAACAATGATGCTCAAATCAAGACATGGTTGGCTGACCTGATCGCTGATAGGGCTCAGATATTGGATGCTAAAGGCAACAATATCTTCAAAGGCCGCTTTACACCTCTGATGGGCTTCACTGATAACGTAGACGGCCTTTATGCCGATATTTTACAGCGAGTGTTCAATGCCCCTTCCAAGCAGCGTCTTAAGCTGGTCAATATAAAAAGCAGTAAAGGCGAATTAGCACTGCGCGTAGGTAATGCTGAACCATTCGGCCTGATAAATATCGGAGATGAAGGCAAATTATTCGGTCAGGCAGAAGATAAGGACACGTTCGACAGCGAGCGTGATGATTTTGGCGGCGCATTGTTCGGCACACTGAACGATAAGAGTAGCCAGCTTAACGTGCTGATCGGCTCACGCAAATTTACCGAAGGCTGGAGCAGTTGGCGGGTCTCAACCATGGGCCTACTAAACATGGGGCAGGGCGAAGGCTCACAGATTATTCAGCTGTTTGGTCGTGGCGTGCGCTTGAAAGGCAAGGGCTTTTCGTTGAAGCGAACCACGCCACAGGAGCGGCCCAAAGGCGTGCATCTAGATAAGCTGGAAACGCTCAATATTTTTGGCGTGCGCGCCAGTTATATGGCGGCCTTTAAAGACTATCTGCGTGAAGAGGGCATCACGCCCAGTGATGAGATTTTAGAATTGGATTTTCCCACGCAGGCTAATTTACCTGCTGGGAAGCTGAAAACGCTGGCTCTAAAGGATGGTTACAAAGATAACCAGAAAAGAGGGTTCAAGCGTACTCACTTTCCCTGGCTATATGAGATTCCGGATGAATTTGAAGGCAAGATCAAAACGCCCCAAATCATCCTCGACTTGTATCCGCGTGTGGAAGCGCTCAGTACCCAGCGAAATGCATCGCAAAGTAAGGGCCTTCAGGCGGTCAAAGAAGATAGAAACAAGGAAAAACTTAATACCGACTTATTTTCAGTTTTCGACTGGGATCGGGTCTATTTAGCGCTGCAGGATTATAAAATCCAGCGTAGCTGGAGCAACCTACGCCTTGATCGCCAAAGACTGATCGATTTCTGCTCAGGCTCAAATGAGTGGTACACCCTGTACATTCCCGCAGCTGAACTAAAAGTGCGCAGTTTTAGTGATATTCGTAAGCAGGAAGACATCCTGATTCGGCTGCTAATCGATTATACCGAGCGCTTTTATAATGCATTAAAGAAAGGGTATGAAGGCCAATTCTACGACATTATCCATGTCGATGAAGACCACGGATCGATGCTGAAGCTTTATCAAGTTGAGCTAGAAAATAATGATAAAGGAGGAGAATACCTGAAAAAGCTTGAAGCGCTGAAGCAGCTTGTCGCTGAGGGTAAAATAGGTGAGGCAAGCCAATGGTCAGCCCCGAATATGGTAGCTATAAGCTTTGACCGACATTTGTATTATCCCTTACTAGCGCTTGAAGATAAGGATGCGGTGCCCCTTAAGCTACGGCCACTGGGCTTTGATGCGCCCAGTGAATGGGAGTTTGTGCGCGACCTGGAAGCCTTCTATAACTCAGCTGCAGGAAAAGAAGCTATCGGGCACCGAAGCCTGTATTTGTTGCGCAATGCCGATAGCGAGAAAAAAGGCCTTGGTTTTGCCTTGGCAGGGAATTTTTATCCAGATTTTCTGCTGTGGCTAGTGGACGATGCAACCAATCAGCAGTGGTTGACGTTTGTCGATCCGAAGGGCCTTCGTAACCTAGACCTGACGCATCCTAAGCTTGGGCTATACAAGGAAGTAAAAACCCTGGAGTCAACATTAGCTGCTCAGGCTAAACTTGGCGAACCACCATTGACATTGAATGCCTTCGTGCTGTCGCCAACGAAGTTTTCTGATTTGCTTAACGTGGGCGATCCAAAACATAAAACCGACCTAGAGGAGAGGCATGTATTGTTTATGGAAGAGGGTGGTAATAGTTACTTGAAGAAGATGTTTGACCGCATTAGCTAGATAATGCTGCAAGGGTGGTACGTTACACAAAGCTAGGTCGAGGGGGCTATCAACCCTGATAGCCCTTGCCTGATTGGAGTGCATATTCTTTCTTCCGTCGATAAAAGTAAATAGTCCGAGCGCAGCTGCTATTACCTTGTTGGTCCCACGCTATCGCCCATAAAAGCCGACGTGGTTTCTTAGCATTAACTTTGAAGGCACGAGGGTTGTATCGCCATTTTTCCAGATTATTGGGCAAGGGTCTCAGCACTTTGGTGCCGTCCGGGTATTGCAGAATCGAGAGAATTTTCAGCGGGATCGAAAGCGTGGAATGCCAATCGGCCGAATTATTTGCCAAGCGAGTGGTGACATACCGAGCTTGCTTTTGATCGGCTCACAAGCAAGAGGTATGCTGTAGAGAATATGCGGCGCTTTAATTTTTTATTTAACCTTTAAGTAATTGATTTTAATTTATTAAAATAATATTTTATAATTTATGATGTCGTGTTTTTGTATTTTTAGGTCTGAAGGTATAGAGTAAAATCCGTTATTATCCAGCTACTGGAGGCGTTACATGACCACTCAAACGCTCGAGTCACGCATTCGTGAAAAAATTCGCAAAAGTCGGCGAATGGTATTTCTACGTGATGATTTCGCTGCACTGGGTGGTTATGACCAAGTTGGCCGTGTGCTTCGACAATTGGAGGCGCAGGGACGATTAGTACGTATTGGTAAGGGGCTATACGCCAAAGCGCGCCCAAACCGTATTACGGGCAAACCAATGATTGCAGCGCCTGGTGGCTTTGACCAGGCTGCCAAAGAGGCATTGAACCGTCTATGGGTGCAGTGGAAGCCAGCCAGTGCCGAAAAGGCTTATCAGGCGGGCCGCACACAAATTCCGGCGCGGGTAGTGGTCAAAGTAAAAGGCCGATTTAATCGGCAGATTGCCTACGGCAAACACCACTTGAGTATCGAGCGATATTCTTCATAAATATTAACTAGATATTGACACTGCATTCATACTGCAAATAAAGCGTTAATGTGAAGCAAGTTCGTTGAAAAAAGCAGGGTTGTCCTGAATCGTTGCCAATACCTTTGCGGCTAGCCCTTAGGGTTACGGCGCTTGGACTTTCACCTTTTGATGGTGTCCACACTGGTTCCCATAGCCTCGGCAAACTCGGCTTGAGAGACGTGTAGTTTTGCTCGGATGGCTTCGACATCAGCCACTTCATGGCGTGTTATGCGGCTGGCTTGCGCTTTGCCTTGTTTTATCTCAACGGCTTCCTGCAGCGATGTTTGCAGTTCGTCAAAAATGCTCATTTGGAAACCTTTGTCTTCAATTGGTGGGCAGTATTTTCAGTGCAGCCTTCAGCGGGCGTTAAGCTGTCCTTCGTACTCTTGGGGTAGACCAGTATCAGGCACAGGAACGTGCTCTCCGTGTGGCGGTTGGGCTTGGAATAGCTGCGGCTTCATCGTGCCAGTACTGCCCCACCTGGCCCCCTGTCAGCGCCAATAGTCGAGGCGTTGAACCGGCATTCACCGCAAGGCTCAGTTTATCCCCTCTGCGCTAGATATTTGTCATACGCCGAGTATGAGTATCGTCAGCGTGCTGTTGTAGAAAAAAACCTATTGATACATTTTGTTTCAAAATCTAGGCTCAATGAACTTGGGGAAGACCGGTGCATGGGACTCGGTTGAACTTCGTTAGCTGGATCGCGGGTAGTCCTTCAACAGCGAGGAACGATGATGTCGAGAATAACAACGATGACACGGCGGCCTTTGAAGGCGCTGGCGATGGGCGTGGCAACGGGCGGCCTGGTGTTCTCGCTATTGGGTTGCGAGACCACCGGGGGCAGCTTTCAGCCCGACACGCTTGGCACCCTCATCGGTAGTGGAACGGGCGCCCTGATTGGTTCGCAGATCGGCGGGGGGCGGGGAAGAATTCTGGCCACGGGCGCCGGCGCAGTTGCCGGTGCACTGATCGGGCGGGAGATTGCTGCGTATTCCGGCGAACGTGACCGGTCATTCCGGTGATCGT